>Ga0068628_1001050_pt1 | contig 11041 bp, 4 predicted proteins | sample InSIn2gowninarea_FD_77431 | JGI IMG/M metagenome (GOLD analysis project Ga0068628, IMG submission 77431) | Clean room microbial communities from NASA Spacecraft Assembly Facility at Jet Propulsion Laboratory, Pasadena, California, USA -... ... | reverse complement strand
TTTTTTTTTTTTTTTTGAAACATGAATGGCACAAGTGGACGAACATTATAGTTCAAAATCTTGTAAGTAATGTACGGGTGCATGCTTGGAGTTTCGCATTACTTCATACATATGTATGTAGCTAAGTCAACTCATATTCATTCATTCATCCAGTCCGTCAATCTCTCACCATCGCCCTCAAGCAGATTAGATTCGAAGGCTTAGGTACATGTAGATAGGTAATCAGTAGACAGGTAGTTAGATGTCAAAAGCAATCAAGCACAAACAAAGTGTATTAATAACTCCCACCAGTCATTCAAAAACCCACGGCGTGCCATGGTGTCTACCGTATATACAAACAAACATGCTTCCTCTCGCTCATTCAAGCCTTCAATTCAAGTTCCTTCTACCCAGGCTGGAGGTTATCGTTCTCCAAATCATTCATTAACCATACAGTATCAGTCCGTCCTATTCCAATGCAATACGCTCTTCACGAATCAACTAGCTTAGCTAGGCGGCAGTCCCCCAAAATGGCTCTCAAAAAACGGCATAATCCCCTCCATCAACCTCCTCCTAACCTCCACCGCCTCCCTCTCCATCTTCACCCTCCTCGCTTTCAAATCCGCAGCCTCCCTCTCAACATCCTCATGTCGTTTACTAACCTCCCCATGTCTAAGCACAAGACTCTTATTCTCATTCTCCAGATTCTGTCTCGCATCTTCGGTGGCTGCTAACTGGCGTCGTGTACTGCTGACTTCGTTCTCTTTCTGTCTGAGGATAGTCTCGTGGTGGCCGCTCTCGGTGGATATCCGGTCCATTTTCGACTGCAGGTCTTCGTTGTCGGATTCCAGGTCTTGGAGGCGCGAGCGCAGAGCCGTGAGGTCTTTGTTCGATGCTAGAACTCTGGCTTCTGCTTCTTGAACGCGTTGGTCTTTTTTGAGGATTGTGTCTTCTAGGTCGCCGAGACGTCGGTCTTTGGTTTGGAGTTGGGTGTTTAGAGAGCGGATTTGTGATTCATAGCTGTTTGTGTGGCGGTCTTTTTCTTCTGATGCGGAGCGTTGGATGGTGTCGAGTTTTCGCTCGAGGTCGGTTGTGTGACGGTCTTTTTGTGAGACTTGCGATTTTAAGCTTCGCAGTTCGGCTTCGAGAGAGGAGATTTTGTTGTCTTTTTCACGGTCGGCAGAGGAAGTGATGGATTCGAGTTCGTGAAGCTTGCGGTCTTTGACGCCAAGCTGAGAGCGTAGGGAACGGATTTCTTGGTCAAGGTTATCGACCTTAGACGTGTCTCGTTCGGCATGTACCAGATCCTCGTTGAGGGCCTCAACTTGTCTCTGCAGATCCTTCTTTTCAGCTTCTAGCCGTGTGATGATTTGTCCAGCCTGGATAACCTGTTCTCGACGGGTCTCAAGCTCCTCTTCCGTTTGTTGTTTGGTGTCAATTGATGCGTCAAGTTGATCTTCTAACTGCTCCAGTTCTGCATTCGCTTCGGCTAGCCTCTCACTAAGCTCACTCTCTCGAAGTTGCAACCGCTTGAAGATCTCCTCTTTGTCAAGCGCTAAAGCTCTTTCAGCCTCGAGTGTCTGCTGTATACGTTGGTTCTCAAGTTCCGCCCTTCTTCTCTCTTCGTCTACCTTCTGTCGTTCGACCGTGTCCTGCTTCATCTTATCCTGTAGTTGTTCGATTCGTTCGTCTCGCCTCTTCACTTCACTAGCAGTTCTGGTAGCACCCAGTAATGGTCGCATTCGCACAAAAAGTCTCCACCATGGGTTTGCTTGCAAGTCTAGATAGGTATTTAGATTCCGCTGAATGACTCGTGTAGCTTCATGACGGTACAGCTGTTTGTAAGCTATCCGTCTTTGCATGAAGCCACGAGCTACAGATTGAAAGCGGGACATGATTTCTCTGATGAGTGTGTCTCGTTGTTCTTCCAGGTCGGCTAAAACTCCAGCTCTGAAAAAGACCTTTGTGATACCAACTCGATAGACTGAAGGATCAAGCTTTAATCTGTCAAGGATGATTCTCGCTGCTTCTTGTCCGCCGAGATAGCCCTTTGGCATATTCTGACACAACACTTCATAGCGTGACCGAAATTCTGCAAAGGTTAATCTGTTCGGAAAGCCTGTTCTTGCTATTCGGATACCTTCCAGGACACCATTACATCGAAGCTGGTCCAGAACCAGGGGTGCCACAAATTGTTTCGGTTTCTTCTTGTGGTTTGGCAAGATGCAGCGGACGAAATGTGGCTGCGTGGAGTGTAGCTGTCGCATTAAGCTGCTCAACTGCTCTTTGTGCCTTTGAGCGACCGTCCTAAACAAGCCCTTCTTGACTCGGCTTCGAGGACTGTAGAGCTCATCAGCCTCATCTATGCAATCGGCGAAGAGATTTCCAATGTGACCATCACTCGAGGCAGCGAGTAGTCGGGTGAGATTATCATTCAGGGGGTCTTTGTTCTTTTGCAACCATCCTTCAGTTGAATATTCCACTTCAGCGGCGTAGTGAGTGAGGATGAAACCTTGCCGAGGTCGCGCTGCTGCATACTTGGGTGTTTTCTTCTCCCATAGCGAGTGTAGCTTATCGGTGAAAGACTTGTCCGTGGCTTTTGGCATGACCGAGTCTTCATCTAGGCACGAAAAGATACCAATTGGATTGGACAACTCAATCAGGTCGATAGTAGGCTGCAAGTCCTTGCCGAAGTCGATGAATTGCCATTCGATTTGTTCTCGAGCATATTCTTCTTGCTCCAAAACGAACATGTAGTGGTTGAAAAATTGCTGAAGCTTCTCGTTGGTGTAGTTGATACATAGCTGTTCAAAGCTGTTGTTCTCGAAGATCTCGAAGCCGGCAATATCGAGTACGCCAATAAAGTGGTTATCATCGCTGGCCAACCCTCCACGATCCAGCCGTTTGTTAATTCTGCTGACCAGATCTCCAAATCCTCGCTCGTAAATGCCTTTGGCAAGAGCGTCTAGCGCTAGGCGTACCTGTTCGGCGTTCTGCACCTTTTCAACCCATTCGCGGCCAGCTTTGACCTTTGGATGTAACAGACCTTTGACGAAAGGCTCGAGCTGCACGCCGAGAAGTCGGCATGCTTTGTCTAGTGAAGCTTTTGCTTCAGGGGTGAGCATAGCCTGGTCGCTCGCCCGGCTTTCCTGTCTGGCAGCCACATTACCAATATGTAATACGGCTGCAATTGTTTTGAAGACTGCATGTTGTTCTTGCTCTGAAAGTCCCATCACATGGAACGCTTCGATCAGATTATTCCACTCATCTCGATCAGACACACCAGCAATGGTGTCATTCCCACCACGAAGATATGCAAAGTCTTCAATATCGAGACCAGATAGGTACAGGGACTCTCGTAGGCGCTTGTCGGCACCAGCCAGCAGCTGGTAGAACACATGATAGCTTCTCTCGGCCTGGCCAACCTTTACGACGCGCGACTTCTCGAGCAGATACCAATCGATGAAGGCGCCTGCTATCTGACCTGAACGGGTGAATTGGATGCGGATAAATTTTCCAAAGCGTGAAGAATTGTTATTGCGTACAGTCTGCGCATTACCGAAAGCTTCGAGAATTGGATTGGCTCGAAGGATTTGTTGCGATAGATTTGACAGTTGTTTTGCTGGTGGTCTTCCAGTCACAGGTGTGTCGAAGTCTGACGTAGCTACCGCAGCGAGGTATTGGATGACCTTCTTGGTGTTTTCTGTCTTTCCTGCACCGGATTCACCAGTTACTAAGATGCTCTGGTTTTCTCCTTCCTCGACCAATCGTCGAAATGCTGCATCTGAGACTGCAAAAATGTGTGGTCGTGTATCCTCTCTTGTTTGACCCTTGTACATCCGAACATAATCGTTGCCATAGATAGGAAGTGGACAGTACGGGTTTATTGTGACTAGAAACAAGCCGGAGTATGTGTATATCAGATCCGACTGGTATCTTGTCTGTAAATTGTGAATGACGGACGCTTCGTTCAGATGTGTTAGCTCTGCCATATCGTCGGCTTTATCGAACTTGGCAGGATTCACTTTGTCGATGTCTTCCAGGTCATACTCAACTTGAGAGCCGGTCTCAAATTGTACGAGAACTCGTTTATCTGATAAGTCTTCCACAACCCAGCCTCTAACAAAAGCTTTCTCAGGATCCTTAACCCAGACATATCTTTTCCCCGAGAAATCATTTTCTCCTTCTATCGAGGAGATGCGATCCTCAGATCTTTTCAGCTCCTCAGACTTGATGAACTGTGGTGCGAATGTGCTCGAAGAGCTTGTTCTCTGTACAGAATTCGACCGTATGTAGGAAGGCATAGGACTTAGATTGCTTGCAGGGGAATATGACTGTTGACGGCCATGACTCATGGCGCTTGTTGGAGTCGCGAATCGTGTGGTTTTCTGGTGACTTGAGGGCGAAAGTGGCATGGCTACAGACAAATCTGCGGCCACCGGGGTCGGGGAATTATGTCTGCTATAGCTGTGTTGTTTTTGAGCATGGTTGTTATTGTGAAATGGTGTTGTCGATGAATTAACTTCGTGAAGAATCATCTTTGCTCAAACAGTGTACATGCCATTCGACTATCAATGAAGAAGAAAGTGCTCGTGAAGCCATACAACGGACGTCGGCATACCGCATAGACGCTGAGCCTGCGCTACGGAGTACTTGATCATAGTTCGCCCTGTTTACGATCGGCATCATGCGTCGCCTAGGACAACGCGTGAAGGCAGGGATAGCCTTGCATACGCAGCCTTGCTTTGACGCCCAGTCACGGGTTCGGAACGCGATGTGGCCGTATTTACGTGACCTTCAACCTGTCCGGTTACTATGACTTGCACTTGACATGCATGGCAGTTTCATTTTCGCCTATTGTCGATGATCCTGCGGCCGAGCATAAATGGACACAGCAAGTCTGCCAAAAGAGCTAAACTAACCAGCACGTATTTGTGAATTGCAGACTCGATCTCGAATCACTTGGAACGTAGGCGAAGCGAGAGTACTATGTCGTGTCAGTAAACTTGCGGCCACACTGCACAGGATGACAACTTGGTCACTTGAAACAGTTGCTCGCCAATAATGAAGCACTCTTCACCTCTACAACGACTGCATGTTTCCCTGAACTGACGGTACGCCCTGTGACGGTAAGTGTTGACCACAAAAAGCGTTCAAGTCTCATCACCATCAGGTGGGGTATCGAAGACTTGTTCAGCGAAGAGAAGCTATAACTTCTCCTGCACTTTCGGTGCACTACTCACCAACCACGACAGGATCGAACAATTTTCCACACTCTGAGTCAAGGTTATGAAGAAGAAAATACATTAAAGGATGGGTCAAAACACGAACAGAAGGACGAGAGCAGCATGCCGCTGGATGCCGAAATCTCGCCACTGACTTTTCTATTCATTGTGGCAAAGCGGTTCTCGTTGTTCATGGGAACATCATGACACCGAGTCATCGAAACCGACCTGACTCTGGATGCACCACTGTTGGGTATCTGCTACTAACAGCTGCTGATTCAGCAAAAGTCACCGCCGGTATATATGTGCTTCGTTCCTAACTGCTGAGTAATGGACAGCATTCGAGTTGGCGAAGGACTCTTAGCCTTACACAAATGCCTGTCTTAACCTCCACGATACTGTAGACAGATTAGAACAGAACGTCGCAATGAACACTTGGAAACATTATTGAGCTCTAACTCTGTTTTGCATACAGAATAACGAAATAGCTCATCCAGGCTCCAGGCCATACTGTATATTGGTGCTAGCCATCTTGTCTTCAAAATTCATACTCCCAGTTTAGTGCCTAGATGCGTTTTTATTCATATGACTTTTCGGCAATGTATACGAATGTTGATACGTTGTTTAGCACCACAAGTTCCAGGCAGTGATTGAGCACTTCAAAAGATATACGGTGTGTTTGATATACCAAGTTAATCCAACGTAATGGAGAGGCTCGAATGATGCTCACCCATGCGTATCAAGATCTCGAGAGTGGTCTAAAGTACAGTACGAAGAAGGAACGCGACTCCAGATCTGGTTTAGTGTAGGATTAGCGAGGCTACTAATAATTTGACTGTTAATGTCCATACTGAACGCGCTACTATCGCAGATAATCAACGACAATTGATGTGATTCTTCAATGTTCTTAAAGTGTCTGTTATCCATCGGGGATATCACCGCCTTGTCGGCCGACCTAGGCGTCGTATACTTCCAATCCTGCCGTCGAGTCTGGTAATACTGAACTCGTGTCTCGATTCGCCCTTTGTACAGCAGTTTCATCCACCCTTCACCCTCACGTTTCTGTCTGTCCTAGCAAGTTGACAATCTCGAACTCTTGAGGCAGACGTCTTCATGAAACCCTAATCAACTTTTAGAGTCCACCGTTTCTTGACTAGTCTTCATGGCCTACAACGGCCACTACACAGTTCCTCCCACGGGATACTACACACAACCACCGAATGCGCCTGCCTTCAATGCGCCTACCTTCCACCATGGTTTCTCTCCATCAGTAACACCGTCGACAAATATGCAGCGCTTCGAAGCCAACTCCAAAATACCGCCGATGCCATTCTGGAATCCTGAAATATTGAAACAACTAGCACAATTTCCAGGACTGCCACCACCACCTCCACCGATACCTAATGCGCAGATGGGAACACCACCATTTATTGTGCAGCAAACACCTATACCGCAGCCACAACATCAAACCACAAATGATCGAAGAGTGAAGGAGCTGCGTAATGAGGCGAAACAAGCCATTTCTGATCTCTCTCCATACATAAAATATCAAGATTTCCTCGACGAAGGCGTTTCTCAATCTGTGCTCGATACACTCTATACAGATCTAGGGATTCAAAAGAATCAAGACGCTGTTGAAGCTGCACCGGAGCCTGCCCAACCATCGGCAGCAGAACCTATGGCAGAACCTGCGGCAGAGCCTGTCGTGGACGCTGCGTTAGGCCGCAAAGACCGAATTGCTCGACTCCTTGCCGCTAAAAAGGCACGGGCTGGTACAGGCGCGGTCTCTCCTGCCCAGGCGTCGACACCTGAGGTACCAACTACTATTCCGGATGTTGTAACACATGAGATTGTGTCTACACCAACACCAGACATACCCTCGCTTGTCCAAAACGAATCTACACCTGCAGCTCAAGAATCCTTCACTGCAGTCTCAAATGTTCCAACACCTACTTCGCCTCGACCATCTCCGCAAGCAATGAGAGATGCTTCAACGCGTGGATTTTCCATACCTGGTTTATCCATGACTACTGACGATCAAGCGGAACAAGGAATTACGCAAAGTCGGCCAAAGGTGAACACGGATAAGCTCAACGCACGTATGGCAGCTCTGAAAGCCGATATGCAACGAAAGAAGGCCTTGCAAGACGGTATGCCGGTTCTCGATGCCGAAGTCGAAAAAACTCGAGATCGTCTCAGCCAACAACAGGATAAGGTCGCGAGCATAAGAGAGGATATCCAAGTCAAAGAATCCCAACTCTTGTCTTTACGCGAGGATGAAAGTCGTCTGCTCGAGGAAATTGAACGACTGGAGAAGCAGCTTGCCGAAGGTGAACACGGTCAACAGCAATTTTCAAATGAGCTTACTCAGCTCAACGACCAGATCACCGCCCAGGAAGAAGAGTCTGCATCACATACTTTAGTGTCCACGCTTACCCCTCCTGTGGCAAAGACTCAGCAGCCTGCGGCTGCAGTTCAGATTTTGATCGACGACTATGGTGTCCCAGCTGACCAACTATCGGAAATTCAGGGTCCAGAGACAGGCCGATCACCGTCGGCGTCAGAAGACACTCCTATGGGGGATTCAGTAACACTTGATCACGTTACTGCCGAACCATGCCCAGAAGTTGAAGTACAGTCTGTTCACATTGCTACAACGGTCACCCCCTCAGATATTGCCTCTGCCCTCGAGAACGATGAAGATGATGAACAAATGTCGATTGACGGCGGTAGTGATGCCGAAAGTGGTGGTAGCGCGAGTATGTCGGATAGTGGCTCTGACTACGAGCCGGCTGTGGACCAGTTTGACACGCAGGCGATGGCGACAGAGCAGCACGACGAATACGAGCCTCAAGATTCTGTCATGTCAACCAACCAACCGCCGATGGAAGTCGAAAACGACGAGTATGAGCCCTCTTTGAAAGTTGATGCCATCAACGTGGATGCTCTCGACATCAAGCAGACTAACAATGACATTCCGGAATTGACCAACGCAGCCACCGAAGCAGAGCATGACATTGAATCATCGGCTCTGCCCACTCCAGCTGAAGAATTGCCACCCACCTCAGCTTTTCCAACACGATATAGCTCTTCTGAGCGTGTAGTACCCGCTGCGCAAGCAACGGATGACTTACTAACTGACCAACAAGGCCCTCCAGTACCTGTCAAAATTTATGAGGATATGCAGCCGCTTGACAACAAGCCTGTTGCTGGTCGGAGTTATAATTCCTACAAGAGCCCCTTAGCTACGTTGAAGTCGTTCCGCTTCAATCCGCAATTCACCCAACTCATCCCAAATGGCTATCGGTCACTGACCTATAGCAATCAGATTGATGCCAGCCGTCCGTTGTGCTCAACTGAACTCGAAGGTAAATTGTGCACTGACGTTAAGTGCGAAGAGCAACACTTCGGGGCTCTAGGTCTGTCAGGTGCGTGTTCTCCTCAAATTTGCTAATCTTGTGTTCTAGATTACTGACAACCTGGTAGACGACAAGATCCTCGTTCAAATGAGTTCAGCCAATGACATTAAAGAAAAAGCTCAACGCGATGCATATCTTATCGGTCTCAAGAAGGTAATTGCCGACCTCCGCGAAAGAGGCGTGAAAGAGTTCTCCGAAGTTGCAACTGCACTTTCGAAATATCGTAGAGAGTGGGCAGCCACTCAGGATGGAATGGTCGCGTGATCTCCCTTCGACTTTCGTGGTGCTCCAGACTTCGTTTGGTGGTCAGCATCAGCTTCAATTTCTTTCTACGCCTTGAGGCACAAGCGCATGTGCGCTCCTTTTCATCCATCAGTTCTCACTCGCGTGCTGAGATTGCCGCGCAACACCAGAGACAAGCAAGCATGATGATTAACTTGCTACCATGTATAACATTACTGTATATGAAACGGGAACCAAAAATCTAGACTGAGGATGCAGCTAGAAAGGAAAATGCAGCTGAAAAGAGGGCAAGATGAGAACATCTCATAGCATACGTAATGTATACACTCAATGAGACCTTGACCAAAATTCACAACGTATTGCATTAATGCCCTTGACAATCCTTACTGTCGATCTAGTCCGTGTGTATTGTGTAGGTCTACAAGCTGTACACTTCGTTTTCTTACTGCGTGTTGAGAGGAATTGTATGAATAGGTAGATATGGATCGATGCAGGACGGTAGTGATCAATGCACTCAAATGCCCAGGTCTTGCGCTAGGTAGATAACCAAGATATACAAGGACGACAGGAAATTAGGCCGGCAGGGAGGCAGATAGACATAGAGTACCACCATTATTAACAGCAGCAGAAAACGGAAACATGAACACGAATACGAACATAAGGCACAAAATAGAGAATCAACTTTGATTGTTGTATAACTTATTCAAAGAACGTCTTATCTTATGTATGGCGCGCTAAGGTACAGGACAGGTATGAGATCCATTGTAGAAGCAGCAGCGACGACAAAGGATACGCAAGCTGCCATGCTCACTGACATTGATCACCATGCCACAGACCATAATACATAGTGAAAAGGCTGTTGTAGTGATACGCCGCGCTAACTGTTCACCGAATTTCCGTTTCCGCACAACACTGCTCATCCTGGCATCATGACCCAGTAACCGTATTTCCACCGCTGAAAGACTCCGCAACACCTTCGCTTTAGGAAACAAATATCACCACTACAGTACTGTCGATGGCACTGTGTGGTGGAAAGCATTCAGACATACGAAATAGTGGAGTCGTCGTCTGCAATAGTAGCCTATTTTCCTGTACCTTCGAGTAATTCTCTGAAGACTGATTCGTCGATGGGACTGATGCTGCGCTCCCCTGGTTTGTGCTCGTCGTCCGATTCGGTCAGTTGTCCTAGACCAGGTATGCTGACATTCTGCTTGCCCGATGGCTGCTGGTTGACAGCCACGAAACTGCTGGTGGTGACACCACCGTCCTCATCATCACTGTTTTCATTCTTATCTTCGTCAATCGTGCTCTGTGGCGTAGGAAGCTGCGGTCGAGTGTGCGCGAATTCCAGCTCGTCGTCTGTGGACATCGATCGAGTTGCTTGTAAAGTGCTTTGGTCGACAGTCTCCTCAACCACGACCTTTTGACCTGGCAATCTCGGGACATCAGCTTCGCCGGCTTGCCATGTTCGAATGAGCCTGCTGACGTCCTCTTGATACTTGAGTTCCTCTAGTTTGAGCTCTAGCTGCTTCATGATGTCTTGTTGTATCTTGTTCATTTCTTTGTCGCCTTTCTTTTTGTGACTTTCCTTTGGTATGTCGGCTTTTGTATACTCGGGAACCTGGAGAAGGTTATGTGGTTGTGCGAGGGCTTTCAGCTTACTATCATCAACTAATATTGTGTTAGTTTGATCCCATTTTCGACCTTCTCCTGCAGTTTTCTGGATGTTTTCATCTTTCCAAATCTTGTCGAGTTTTTTGTACACCTGCACTTTGCTGTTGAATTGAGCTTGTGACAGATCAAGCTTGTCTCGCGCCCATAAAGCTGCCAATTGACTACGTTGATTGGGATGCATGAAATGCTTGACCATACGGTCGGCGCTCTGCGATATAGCAGAAGTGTATATCATGACAACGTGGTTGTCGAAGAGGTATTGCAGGAAGTTCATGACACCGGGTCGCACGTGAATTGCACCTGTGCTGGCTGGCTTTCCGCGGTACACCAGAGTTCCGTTCAGGTCAAGGATGACTAGCAGTTTACGTGGCTCAGACACGCGTACTGGCGACTTGTTTGCTTCAGCTTGGTACATTTCTGTGACCGCCGGGGCGGGAGGAGAAGCTGTTCTTCGAGGAGTTCTCTGTCGGTAGCTGTCGTTTTTCAGATTGTTGACGGCTT
>Ga0068628_1001048_pt1 | contig 11045 bp, 6 predicted proteins | sample InSIn2gowninarea_FD_77431 | JGI IMG/M metagenome (GOLD analysis project Ga0068628, IMG submission 77431) | Clean room microbial communities from NASA Spacecraft Assembly Facility at Jet Propulsion Laboratory, Pasadena, California, USA -... ... | reverse complement strand
GGGTCGGGAAAATCTACGATCATGAAAAGTGCGTTTCTTGATGCATTGTCCCAAGCAGCCCCACGGCAAGTTGTGGCCCGCTTCTTCTTCAACTCTCGAGGTACTTCTCTAGAGTGCACACCCGAAGGATTCTTTCGATCGGTTCTTCACCAAATCTGCTCGGACGAAGATCTCCAACTGGATGCTGAGCCCTTGGCTGCATTCCTTCGGAAATACCGTCTCATGAGGAATGGATGGGATTGGACTGGGGCGGAACTGCGTTCCATGTTTCAACAAGCTATCGCGCGGTCGAAGGTCGAGGTGATCCTCTACGTCGATGCTCTGGACGAATGCGATGCTTCGACCAACAGAGACGTGGTGGATTTCTTGACTGAAGAATTGGAAAAAGTTCGGCCGAACGGTGCTCGCGTTCTAAAGATTTGTTTGTCAAGCCGGCATTATCCAAACATTAGTGCGCGCAATTGCCATACCGTTATAGCAGAACACTACAATGATTCAGATATCAGGCGCTATACAGAAGAGAACCTGGTGAGGATGGATCGCCAAATGTCCTCCATGTCGCGAAAAATCGCTAGTCATAGTTCAGGCATTTTCTTGTGGGCAGTTCACATCATCCGCAAGCTTCGAGAAGCTACGGAGGACGGTGAAGCTGAATCGGTATTGCAGGATATCGTTGCCTCAACCCCGAAAGACCTTCAAGAAGTTTTTCGAAATCTTCTAGGATCCATTACTGATGAAAATGAGCGAAGACAGAGTTCCCTGCTCTTGCTGTTCGTACTCTGTGCGAAACGGCCTATGAACCTGAAGGAACTGGCGCTTGCTCTGGCCTTCACGAAGCAATACCATTCGCAGCGAGAGTACATGAAATCATCAAATGCTGTTAGTCTGCAACAACTAAGGCGACTCATTATTAAGAGATCTAGAGGATTGATTGAGATTTCAAGGCCTCTCGGTAGAAGGGGAAATATTGTTCAATTCATTCATGGATCCGTGAGGGAATATCTGCTCGAGAATAGTACCCTACTTCTTCCCCATCTGTCTAACCGTGAGCAGGTCATGGCTATAGCAAACGATGAGCTTGCGCGTTCCTGCTTTAACCTAGTACGGGTTAGCGATCCCTTTGATTATGAGCGAATCACGGAGAACATGTGGTATTTCCACCCACTGCTGATGTATGTTGCTCGTTACGGTTTTGAGCATGCTGAAGATGCCGAAAAGGCTGGTCTTCCGCAACTCCATGTCGCTGAAGCTCTAGGTTTGACTTCGACGCACAGAACATTGTGCAACGAATCTCCCGGTATAATCCTACAAGAGAACTGCTTTTCGCTGCCAGAGTCCGCAGGCTCTAAGTGGAACCCACTGTTCCTATGCTGCCATCGTCGACTAGTCTCAGTCATAGAAGCACTTTCAGTACCAGCGCCACCTGTCAGACCCAATACGAAATGTGCAGTGCAAGAACTCGCTGAAACACTTCATGCTGCTTTCAATGAAGGCGACCAGAGAGTAAGGACGGCTTTACTTGCTAAATGCACCTCGAATTGTGATCATGCTCTGAATGGAAGTCCAGTATATAACGCTGTGATCAACGAACATTATGCCATATTGGGGCTCCTCTTGCACAAGGGAGCGAGTCCCAACATACTAGGAGATCATGGCACTGCGCTGAATCTCGCTGCATCCAATGGACATGAAGAATTGGTACACCTGTTGCTGGAGTACGGCGCAGATCCTGGCTTAAGTGACGAAAAGTATGGCCATCCTCTTCTCACTGCTGCGTCCAAAGACCATAGGGGAATCGTGAAATTGCTTCTAGACTACGGTGCTAACCTCAGCCTGCGCGGACGATACTACTGGGGCTTGCGTGCATTGAAGGAGACTCATGCCCTCGAGGAAGCGAGCTTTTGGGATCATGAAGACGTCCTTGTGTGCCTTCTTGAAGCGGCTGGTCAAACGGTTTTGCCCGAGGAGTATTACAGAGAGGCTGACACAGCCGCCGAACATGGTGGACACGTGAATTGTATGCGCTTGATCAGGGAGGCTGCGAGAAGGCGGACTTTCCACCCTCTCTCGGATCATCCATGGTATCAAGAAAACGTCCCAACGTCACTCATCCCTTCGCTGACGGCACGATCGCGTGGTGAGATCACTGTCCACGTCAGAGGATTTACGCTTGGGAGGATTCGCAGCGTTGTCGTCCCAGGGCATTGTCAAGGTATCGTCTTGAAAGAGGTCATCGATAACCTGTGGCAATTTGCCGCCAGCCTCCTAGTACTCGATTCGGAGAAGGGTGTACGCCGGATCACCAATGAAGAACACATCTGTGATCTTGGTGTAAGAGATGGTTCACGAATTGAAGTTTTACTGCCATACAATGCCAACACAGGTGGCTGGGTGGACGATGAGTATGCGATGGAACGCGCGATTCGAATCAGTGCTTTAGACGCCAGGCAGCAACGAAGGGGTATTACATACCAATGTAGCCGAATCTACAATCGCTTATTTAGTAATAATCATTAGGAAAACCTCAACTAGATTCGGACAATTTAACGCTGCATTAAATAGTACGAATAACGTTAGAATATATCTATACGCAAAGGCCCGCTGCTACCACGGTGCTGGTGGTTCTCTTGGTCGTGTGTGCTCTGGTTGCACCTCTCACGTCGCTGCCAGGAAACTCAGCATCGATCCGTCATGAATGAAAGACCAACCAGTATTTGCGAGCGGCATCAGTAGTGATGAAAGTTGAGACAGTGGTGTCAGAGGAGGGGCCTTACCTGCACTGGCTTCACTACGTCGACCAGCCGAATCGGATGTGATCAAGGAGTGTCGTTCGATTCTAACTGAAACTGAAAACCATCCCTCAACGGCACAGTTGGGCTTACAGTTGTCCCTCGCAGCATACCCGTGCCTTTTGTGTATCTATCTAACGGCGACACTGCCTCCAGCTATACGTAGCCAACTACGACAGGCTCATCATCTCACTATGTTAATGTCTTGGAGATTCGAGCTGCTACTCAGCAACGAAACATTCGATCACGCGTGCATCGTCTCGGACCAGGCCAGCCGGGATACGTACGCTCGAAAAGACTCGTAGTACAGTACCTGTTACAGTAGAATGTTTAAACTGCAGCATGCACGATAAGCGCCGCATCCGAAGCACCCGAACACATGGGGTGCACGAGCGACTGTCGAATTCGACCATGTACAAGTACCTAGGTAGGCAGGATCAGAATGCTGTTCGCAGCATGATTGTACGAACCGGTCGCACGCACACTTGTCAACTGGAAATGTGCCTAGCCTCACAACGGTTTATTTATTTAGCTTACTAACCCGGATTCATTTCCCACTGCAAGCCGAGTCAAGCAACCTGACTCGTGTCAACATAGATACGATACAATTGACACTGACTCGTACTGCAAATCAATTCACTACCAAGTATGATAACTGCTGAAAACTGTTTTTTCGCTTCGGTATTCACCGGTCCGCCGGTTACTGTATGTTCCCTCGGCCCCCACGTGGATGGCCTAGCTAAGCAATGAATGCGAGCATGCTCTCGTGTCGTACAGTACTGTTACACGGAGAGCGGGTTTGGAGGGCCTGATGGCTTTTGCTTAAGTATATATATACCTATTTACTCGGGGACTGTGTGTGCAACGTGGTTTGCGATGTGTGATACATGAAATTAGCTACCCAACTGATTACGGTGTTGTAGAAGCATTGCTGCGATAGCAGTAACCTCGAACCTATTGCGGAATAAACTTGAAGTCAAGGGAATTACACAGCTCAAACCCTCACCACTACGAACCACCACTCTCACAACCACCAAAGCCCCCCTCAAAACCCCAGCAACCAACCCACCAACCACCAACACCCCATCCCAAACACAATGTCCACCATCACCACAACAAAAACCCCAATCTCCGCCATCATAGCCAACACCCCCACAACCCCGGGCCACCCCAACCTCTCACATACAACCCTAACTCTCCTCAACCCCACCCCCGCCCCCCACGAAGTCCTAGTCCGCATCCTCGCATCCGGAATCTGCCACACCGACCTCGTCGTCGGCAGCATCCCCGCCCCCTACTTCGGCACATACCCCAAGATCCTGGGCCACGAAGGCTCAGGGTACGTCGAAGCCATCGGCTCCTCTGTCACTAGCGTCTCAGTTGGCGACCCTGTAGTGCTGAGTTATACGTACTGCGGAGCGTGTGATTTATGTACCAGTGCGACTGATGGGGCTGTTTATTGTCAGGAGTTTAATGAGCTTAATGTGCTGTGTAAGGAGAAAGTTTTTCGTACTACTGATGGCGGAGAAGAGGTTGGGGGGAAGTTTTTTGGGCAGAGCAGTTATGCTAGTTTGAGTCTTGTGGAGGAGAAGAGTGTCGTTAACGTTAAGGATTTACTGGAGGGCGGGGATGAGGAGTTGAAGTTATTTGCGCCGCTTGGGTGCGGGTTGATGACGGGGAGTGGGGCTGTTGTTAATGCTGCGAGACCGACGAAGGATGATGTTATTGTTGTTACGGGGATGGGGGCTGTGGGGTTGGCGGCGGTGATGACGGCGGGGCGGATTGTGGGGTGTAGCGCTGTTATTGCGGTTGATCGGGTTGCGAGTCGGTTGGAGATTGCGAAGGAGTTGGGGGCTACACATGTGTTTGATACGAGTGGGATGGATGTTAACGCGGAGGGGTTTGGGACGGATTTTGTGAAGGGGGTTAGGGCGTTGGTTGGTGGTGAGGAGGCGAGGATTAAGTTTGGGATTGATACGACGGGGGTGTTGCCGCTTGTGAATGCCGTGGTTAAGACGTTGAGTAAAAGGGGGAAGTTGATTCAGATTGGGGTGCCGGTTCCGAATCCTACGGCCGTGATGCAGTTGGATATGCAGGAGTTGTTTAGTGGGACGAAAGCGATTGAGGCGCACTTTTTGGGCGAGTGTTTGGCGAAGGATCATATCCCGAAGATGATTGAATGGTACCGACAGGGTAAGTTCTCGTTTGATAAGATTGTGCGGTTCTATCCTGCCAAGGATGTTGCAAGGGCTGTGGAGGATATGAAGACGGAGGTGATCAAACCTATTCTGGTCCACTAGCGGTGATAGTGGGATGCTATCTATTCTGCTTAGGCACTGGAATCTGTTCTCATCTGGCTAAGAGAGGCTAGAACCTGCTCCTTACTCCATTTCTCCTTCAGCGCTCGCAAAACCATCTCGGTCTCACTTTCTGGGGCCATTCCACCTGGTGCTGGCGGTCGATTGTCCAAGTTCGAAGGAAACGGATATCCAAGACTCATGGCCTGAACACAGCATACCACCTCCTGGCTAGTCACACCTGCTTTGTCGGCTTTGCGTCGTAGTTCAGCCCAACACTTCTCGATGGTCTTAGCAGTGTTGATAGTTTCCATCGTCTTGCCAAATGCGCTGCTGATTTGAAGCAAATTCGCACTTCGATCGATTCCTCCAGGTCCTGGCGCTGTTTGATTTTCTCCAGCAGCGTGGAAAAGTGCAGGGTTGAAGAAAACTCCGTCGCCTTTCTCAAGCGGTGCACTGACCCAATTCGCGTGGAAGTAGTCCTTGACAGCGTCTGTCCGCCACAACATGTAACCGTCCTCCAGCATCTGTGAGAACGGTAAGAACCTGGTCGGACCACTCTCTAGCGGCATATCCGTGTGTGCGACAGCACCTTGTAACGTCAGGAACTGACTCGTGTGGTGCACAGATTTTGGCCAGCGTGAGCATGCCTCAGCCGTCTGAAAACCAAGGTGGTAGTCACGATGTGGCATTTGTGGTGCCCCACCAGGTTTGACGATGTTCACTTGAGCAGTTATTTGGTATGCTGGACCGAGCCATGCCTCACTGACGTGAGACAGCCAGGGATTTGAGTAGTACTGGACGAAGGAGGAGGGATCGTGCTCGGCATGCTTTTGGAAGGAGTTCCAGATGCGGCTGTTCTTGCCAGAAGCAGCGAAATGGTCACCACGGGCATGAGAGGCCTCAGAGGCGATGATGAAGTCGAAGACTTTATTGACGTGGTCGATGAGAATGAGGTCGGTGTAGAAATGCTTGAGGACGAAGACGCCTGGGCCGTAGTGAAGCAGGTGGTACCATTCGTCTTGGAGAGCGTTAACTTGAGTAGCGTCGTTAGATGAAAAAGAGGTCAAATCGTAGATAGGAATGTTTGAGACTACAGCTTTGCTGTGTGGATAGTCGGATTTACTTGTTGTGTTTGAGCATAGTGAGATAAGGTGGTCAATGTTGGGCTCCTGTGAGGGAAGATCATAGAGTCGAGATGGTCGACCATGAATGTGGCCGTTAACAGATGTGTGGCCATTGACAGGTGTGTCGCCGTTAATAGGTGCCATGCTGGTTTATCAGAACACAATGATATCAGTAGATACGAGGTACGTATTGAAAATGATGGTGAATGCTTCATATATAAGTAGTAGGTACATACCTACCTCGCCACCTGTAATGGCAGCGGAACTGTTACTGAAAGCGGTTCGACGTGGGGCGGCAACAATTACTGTATTGGTACGTACCAGAACTTGTCGGCAGGCTGTCGGCATCGTCTGAAGGTCGAATTTGTAGATGGTCGACACCAGAAGCACCCAAGGCTGTAATGTTCAGTGGTCAAATAATTGCCGAAGGCAACAGCTTGCCCTATGAAGCAGCAATCGATTCTTTTATCTATAACATACGTATGTATATCGTAAGTCAAGAGTCGATGTTGAATAAGGAACTAAAGTGGAAAGAAGTAATTCGTTCAGTAAAAGCAGATGCTGTTCATTCAGATATAAATGCCAATGCTATATACTCTAACCGCTATACAACCGATTCGTTGACTCATTGATCCTTCACATACTATCCCTGATCTTCTAGTGGCCGACAGCGATTGTTCGTGGACCATTCTTGATTCTCTCCTTGATTTCAGCTGATCGCTCCTTTCGCAACTTGTTGGCGAATTTGACACCGAAACCATGTTGGAAAACTTCTCGGATTTCCTCCAAAGTCAAGCCGGAAACTTCAGGGTAGAAGAAGTAGATCAAGACCCATCCAATAGCACAGATAGCGGCGTAAAAACCGAATGCACCACATGGGGTGATACCCTTCATCATGGACAAGAAAGTGGAGGAAACGATAATGTTGGAGCCCCAGCATGAGCAAGTCAACCACATGGTACCCATGGCTCGGACTTCGAGTGGGAAGAAATCTGTGCTCATCCAGGCAGTGTTGCCGACAGAGACACCGTAGAAGAGGACGAACCAGATAATGAAGACGAGGACGACAATGGCGGGTGTTTTGATGTTGTTGCTGGTGACTACCAATGTTGATCGATCAATTGGAATGAAGCTGAAAGCGATAGCGACAGCAAGCAGACCAACGGCCATTCCCCAGACAGTGGAAATGAGGACTCGTCGACGACCAACGGGATCAACCAACATCATGTTCAACCAAGTCATGGCAAAGTTGCCTCCAGCTACGACAAGACCGACAGCCACTGGGTTGCTGAATCCGACAATCTCGAAGAGAGTGCTAGAGTAGTACATGAGGACGTTGAAACTAAAGTTAATGTTAGCAAATGGATTGAATTATTGTTCAGACTTGCAACTTACCCAGACATTTGAGAGATAACCATAAGACCACAGGCGCAGACGAGAGCTCGGAGGTTGGAAGGAATAGTGTGGAGCTGCTTGATCTTCGACCATCTAGTTTCGCTGTAGTTCAATTCCTTGGACTCCTCGCAAGCCTGGTGAATGAGGGCAACCTTGTCCTTGACTTGCTGGTCAGTTGCACCGGCGTAGATCTTTCGAATGACGGACTCGGCCTCTTGCAGCTTGCCGTGCCAGACAAGTTGTCGCGGTGACTCCGGGCAGAAAGGAAGAACACAGGCAAGGATGACGGATGGAACACCACCAAGTCCGACCATGTATCGCCATCCGTGTGGAACATGGGCAAATGCTGCACCAATACCGTAACTGATAACTTGTCCACCAGTAATCGACATGTTGTTAAGACCGATCAATCGTCCTCGAGCTTTGGTGGGAGCGATTTCTGCAATGTAGAGAGGCACCACCATGGCGGCTGAACCGACACCGAATCCGACAACGAGTCGACCAATGACCATCTGAGCAATGCTGTAAGAAGTTGCTTGGAGGATAGCACCGATGGTGAAGAGAGCGCAGCCGACGTAAATGGCAATCTTGCGTCCATACTTGTCAGCAGTAAGACCAGCAATGATAGCACCAATGAAGGCACCGCCGGAGCACAAGGATGTAATGGCTTCCTTCTCACTGGCTGAGGTTGGTCGGCCGTTGAGATCGTTGCCAAGGTAGACAAGGACAGCGCTGATGATACCAGTGTCGTAGCCGAAAAGACTGCCCGCAACAGATGCGGTGAAAGCTACAAGCCAGACGAACCAACTAGTAGGAAGCTCTTCGATCGTGTCGAATCTGTTGAGTTCCGCCGTCAAGTGTGTTTTGTCAGGCAAGACCATGGCTAAGTTGGCCTGGTCAAAACTGCTTCGTCGTCGTTCCCTGGGTTGATACTCATCGTGAGTAACTCCCGACTTCTCGTTGATCTTTTCGTCGACCATTTTGATGGAAATTGTTTCCAAGGAAGTGATCTGGAAGGGTAGAGTGGAGAAAGTGAAGTTGAGGTCTTCCTTATACTCCTCTTGATGGGATTGTTGGTTGATGGAGGGAGAACTTGAGGACAGTCCGAGATAGATCGAAGCTATATAGACATTTCCACTCATGAGCAAAAATTTCCAAGCTTCTAGCTAGAACTCTAATGACGTGCCCCAGATGCGTGGAGAAGTCCCCATGGGAAGGCTTATGCGGGACAAATGGTACAGAGTATTGATCGCCGGGGTCTAGCCGTTCCTCCACCCACCCGAGAGGGTAAAGGTGGTCCTGCGCAATTGGAGACGATCGGCGACTAGGGCCAATCCTTGAGACAGGATCGCCTGCGTTTTACTCTTTCGGGTATCTAATCGGCGAGTCGCAGAAGATGTGCGGATATGAAGTATCCATCTTCTGCAGGTTAAGCGTGACCGATTGGTGTGCTCTCGTGATCAAGTTCTCCTCGGCTTCTTATACTGTACAGTAGTATTTCAAAGTGGATGAATCAGTTTATATCTTCCGATTCGCGGAACGAGCAATCTTCGCGCAACGATAGGTCGGTCACTCTTCGGAAAGCTTATATGCTTGAACACTTTACAAGAGGGGTGGCGGAGTGTGAACCCCAACGAATAGATACTGATATCAAACTGCCTCGTTCCAGCTCCTCGAAATGCCAAGCGGCTCATGCTTCCGGGTCTACCTCGCAGATCTCAGCCCAGATCTTGACAGCCTCATGAGACCACCCTTGCTGCATACACCGATGAGAGTACCTTGACAACTCATCACTGAATCGAGATTCAACCAGTATCCATGTGATTGATCGATACAACTGAAGCCGATTCGTCAAATACTATTGCGTCCTCTCGATTCCAGGCACGCTTGAGACTTGACGCAATTCGATGCATCGGGTAAGCGTGACGATCAGCCATGAGAGCTAGGATGCCTAGCAATGCGTCTTGCTCATCCGGCTCTTCAAAATACTCGCCTAGAACCGAGATTGCCAGGCATGCATTGATCAAACTGGGCGGACAGTGGCGATTGCTTACGGCTATTCCACACAACCGAAACAGGATCTTTTTGGTAGACGACAAGAAAGCAGTCGTCGCGGCAATGAAACCGTGCCCCAACTTTGGCCGTGTAGGATTGAAAACCTCCAAAAGCATCCGTGCAAGCTCCACATAAGTCGTACCACATACGTGGCAGGGATCTAGAAACCAAATTTCGGGGAAGACATCGCCGCGAGCGATGTTGGGTTCGCAGCAATATGTCGGCTCGAATGACGAGGGCAACAAAAGGCACAAGCGCCGTTCGTAGTCACGCAGCTCAGACCATCGTTCCTGACTGGTGTACGCTGGCAATACCTTTCCATCACTGCTTTCGCTTCCGTAGCAGAACTCCAGAACATCCGCACAAAACGTGACCATCCGGTTTGCCCATACAGCATCTATTGCTGGTGTGAGCTGACGGAAAGCATCGCAACGAGACAACGGAAATCGAACAGGCTGTTGTTTCAGAAACGCGGCGTGCAACTCTTGCCTAAAGGCTGTCCAGAAGCACGCTTGTCGCAGTCCGTTTGCACCTAAATCGTCGGCAGCGGCGCTAAGCCGATGAGCCGAAGATGCCATGCTCGCTGCCGGCGACGACTGAAAGAGCGGCTCCTCCGTTCTCGTTTCCGGATGGAAGACTTCTGGCGAGCTGTGAGGAAGAACTATCTTTGGAGGTACTTGAGCTTGAATGAAAACGCTCGCAATCCTGAGAAAGAGTTGCTGGTCCTCCAGCTCGGACTGCATACTCGTATCCATTTCCTCGTCCGTCCGTAGCGCCACCACGGCCGCGAGCAACGTTTCATCGTACAACTTTCTAGGATCCATACTCAGGTGTAGCAGATCGTGGATACATTCGTTATGATAAGGCACTGCAAATTCGTCCTTCAACTCTGGCATCAGAATGTCGTTCCATTGAACAATACCCGCCGCATTCCGGAAGCGCTTGTTTCGAGCAAGATTACGAGCGGAGATGGTTAATAATGCACTTCGAAGTGGTCCCGGTTCTCGTGCTTTTTGCGGGACTACTGTTGCAAAGTGTCGGTCAGGATCACAAAGATCGAACCACGGCGCTAGTTCTTCGTGGAAGTAGCGTAGTAAGACGTTTTCGAGGTAAGGTTGAGAATTCTCGGGAGGAGTATTTGAAGGCGACTTGACTAGGCTGTCCAGATAGCGAGGGATAGTCCTAGGTACCATTCTCTGCGAAGATGCGTGCGAGGACACTGTCGAAGCTCTGTCGGAGCTGAATACTCTACTCAACGCGTGTACGTCGGTGGGAGACCTCATCGTAACAGGCAGAGGCACTTGAAATTGGCCAGCATCGGTAGTGAGTATGTTCTGAACATCATGCTCGTGAACGTCATGCCCGAATATATCGTAACCATT
>Ga0068628_1001047_pt1 | contig 11048 bp, 12 predicted proteins | sample InSIn2gowninarea_FD_77431 | JGI IMG/M metagenome (GOLD analysis project Ga0068628, IMG submission 77431) | Clean room microbial communities from NASA Spacecraft Assembly Facility at Jet Propulsion Laboratory, Pasadena, California, USA -... ... | reverse complement strand
TCTTCTGTGAAATATATAGGGAAAACAAGAAAGAAGAAGAAGAGGCAATATTGAAATCCAGAAGTATGTGGCTCAAGGCAGGGGACAAGAACACATCTTTCTTCCCCCACATAATGAAAATAAGAAGATTAAAAAACCAAATACAAAAAATTCAAGTCGAAAGCCAAGAGGTCAAAGGTGCAGAGGAACTAAAAAAAGCATCCTATCCACACTTTAGAAACTTACTCTCAGCCAATGAAGAAATTGTTAAGAGTGAAGATTTTTTAAAGTACACAAAAAAAATAAATTAAAAGAACAAAATGCTACAATGTGCAAGGATCCCACAGAAGAATAGATAGTGGTTTCCATATGGAGCCTACATCTAGAAAAAGCCCCAGGGCCAGATGCTTTCACAATAGCATTCTACAGATCTCATTGGTATACTATCAAAAAGGATTTCTTAAGAATGGTGAAGAATGTCTTAAAAAAAATATATAGGAGGCAACACAAAATATTCCTACCTTGCTCTAATCCCAAAGGAAGCAAACCCCTCAACTTTCAACAGATTTTTCCCTATCTCTCTTTACAATTCATCTTATAAGATAATAAAAAAATAATTGCCCATAGAATCAAGGAAGTACTTCAAATAATCATATCTAAAATTCAAGGAGGATTCATGCCCAATAGGCAAATCATAGATAATGTAATTATTGTACGGAAAGTTGTACACTCTAGTATGCTAAGGAAAGAGAAAGGCCTCATAATCAAGCTAGATATGGCTAATTCTTTTGAGAGGGTCAGCCATCCATATCTAATGGTTGTCCTCCAGAAACTTGGTTTCTCAAGAGATATAATGGAAGTCATACAAGCATGCATTTCTACTCCTTAGATTGACCCCCTCATAAATGGAAGGCCCAGTGACTTCTTTCAAAGCACAAGAGGCCTTAGGCAAGGTTGTCCTCTCTCTCCCTTCCTATATATTGTAATGGCAGAAACTTTAAGCAGGGCTTTGGAAAATCAAAGAAAGGAAGGAAACATTACAGGGCCTAGAATAGTAAGAGTAAAAACAATAAACCACTCACTCTTTGCTAATGACAGATTTATGCTAGAAGGGGCTTCAACAATAATAGCAAGAAGGTTCCAAAAAGTTCTGGATGATTTTTTACAGGTTTCAGGTGGGCTATTAAACAATACAAAATGCAGGATATATGGATGGAATACCACCCCCCTAAAACTATGCAAATGATCTCACAAATCTTAGACATCCTTGTACAGGAAAAATAGACACACTTCTTCTATTTGGGACTTCCAATCTCAAAATAGAACATGAAGACATAAATATGGACTAAACAAATTGAAAAAATGAAAAACAAAATACAAAGTTGGGGTATGATGTGGCTGAATATGACAGGAAGGGTAATACTAATCAAAGCACTCCTTGTAGCACTACCTATCTACCAATATGTAATAATCATGGCCCTAGCAAGTGCCCACAAACAAATGGAGTTAATCTTAAGAAAGTTTTGTGGCAGGGGGGAAGCAAGAAAACAAAAAATTTAGCCTGGTCAGGTGGGAGCAAGTAGTACTACCTTATGAATAAGGAGGACTATCAATACGAATAACTGGGCTCATGAATGCAGCACTAGGAATGAAAATAGTATGGAGACTAAATACAAGGAAAGAGAGCTGGTGAAAAAAGACTCTTTTATCAAAATATATGGATGGCACTAGGGAAAGATTGCTTAATGGAAATATCCCAATAAGACAATGTACCCATGTTTGGAAACTGGTTAAAAACAATTCCATTAATGAGTAGATACATTTCTAAAATCCCAGACAATAGAAAAACAATTTCAATTTGGCATGACAGAATCATAGGAGAAGAACCACTTCAGACTCATCTAGAAATTGAAGACATACAAGAGTGGTTAAAAGGTAAAGGTCTCAATACTTTACACTCAATCTCTCTATGGAACCAAAAGGAGTGGCAAGATTAGAAAATCTCAGCAATTCTGGCAGATTAGGAAGGGCAATGGAGCAAAATCATACAACTTTTAAAAGGGGCAGCGCCAATCCACCATGATGAGGAATATGAATATCTCTAGGACCCAAGCGGTGGACATTATACAATCAGACTGGATATAAAATCCTTCAAGAACAACCAAATCAACAAGAGTGGGATTCTTGAAAAATAGCATGGAAATCAGAAAGTTTTCCTAAGATAAAAATGTTCATTTAGACTCTTTCAAAAGGGAGAATATTGACTAGTGAAAACTTAAGAAAAAAAGGCTTTCAAGGTCCAACACAATGCCCATTATGCATGCAAGCTGAAGAAAATATACAACATCTTTTCCAAGAATGTATATTTGCCAAAGAATGTTGGCAGCAGCTGATAAGTCCTTTGGAAATAAGAATAAATTTAAAAAATCTCTTGCCAGATTTTCTTCAGACCTTTGAAAAAGCCTACCCATACACAACAAAAAAAAAAGCCACAATTAAGAGAATATGGAAGTGCATTCCAGTGGTTCTATATTGGAAAATTTGGTTGACATGAAACAAGTGCATTTTCAAAAATCAAATCCCAAGGATAGGGAAGACTGTTTCAAAAACATGGGGTCTAACTTCTAAAATACTCAATGTCAAAGGAGCAGCTCCAACAGACTATAAAACTCTTCAACAAGAAGAGTGAGATTGGCTCAGCAAAGCCATAATAAATAATATTGGGAAAAAAGGACAGAGGAAGACAAGCTCAGGAGTTATATGGAAAATAAGAATGAGTGAAGAGGAACTGACAAACTGGAGGAAAAATTAGAATAGATATTGTCTATACTTTGATGGGGCTTCAAATCATAATCGGGGAAAGGCAGGGGCAGGGGGAATAATCCTCGATCCTAATGGGAAAGAAAATGTCACTTATGAATGGGGATTGGGACAAATCTCAAATAATAAGGCAAAAGCATATAGCTTGTTGATGGGAACAAGAATAATAAAAAAGAGAATTCCAAAATCCTATCATAATAGGAGACTCAACCATAATAATAGAGGCAATGGCAAGAAACCAAAAACCAAGCAATGAGTTTATGAACAGAATCTTCAAAAGAATCAGGAAGAACTTCGAAGGCTCTGGTGATGTAATCTACAAACATGTCTTGAGAATTCACAATCAACAGGCATATTGTTTTGCAAACCAAGCAATGAAAAAAATGAAGGGCTTATTCGCAAAAACCAGGAGGAGTACCACAACTATGTTCCTTAATAACCAACAAAAACCACAAGTTTAAATCTAACCAATTCCAAAGGAAAAATCACAATGATAAAAGCAATAAATCAAGAAGCAACAGTTATAAAAAAACAAAGGACGCATCATTGTAGCAACAGCCAGGAAATCATGGGAAAGAAAAGGAAAAATCATGAAACATCAGACTCTCATATGAGCAACAACAAGAATGAAGATTCTGATCCTAGTCACAAGAACTACGTTGTAATCTATCTCATCGAAGGTAGGTTTCGGGCTGAGATAAAGCACTATAAGAATAGAGGGTACATTCACAAAAATCATAGCAGCAATTTCAGCGAGGAAATATTCATTTTTCATGTTATTATAGTGATACTTTGGTTTCAAAGACCCCCCTGTCCTCTCTAATAGCCAGCAGTGTTTCCTCTATTCAACACGCAGACTTCATCTTAAGCCCCCACCCTTCTACTTACCCAACTTGCTCCCTTCATATCTCTTCTCTCCCTTCTCTCCCTCCTCTCAGCGAGCACAAATCCCTTTTGAGCACCCATTCCCTCCATCTGCCCCTCTCATTATATCAGCCCTCCTCCCTAACTGATTTAACAAGAACTTGGCCCTCCTTCAATTCTGTCATTCACAGAGACTTTAGCTCTATTGGTTTACAAGGGAAAAACCCATCCGAGTGCTTTATCCAGACTTCAAAAAATCATTCATTTGCATCTATTATTAGTGTCGGGCCCACACTCCAAAGCCTTTTCCACAGCGCTACTCCCTCCTTTCTCCGATCTTTGATCAAATCAAGACCATTGATCGGGCACTCGATCCGACAGTCATTGATTAGCCTACTCAATCAAATTTGCGCGACTCATCCCCACCATATATATGTACTCATAGGATCAGACGGCTCCCACAGATTTCAGGTAGACAACAAAATAGAGATTACCCACCTGAAAAGCAGTTTTTCTCTCTCCTCTGATGCTACATGTCACTCAGTCAGTGGAATCGGGTAACCCCTCCCTTTTACCACTTATGGTTTATAACTTGCCCAAAATACCATCTCTGCATTTAATCCCGCCTTTCTTCTCAGTTAACATGTGGACTTGTTCGCGCCCAATGACTGAAGATCTCAACCATCGATAGTTGTGACGACTCCTCTAGTCTCCTCTTCCATCAGTGCCTCTGATTAATCTCCATCGTCCATCCCCTGATCCCAATCTTTGTGAATTAATCTTGGCCACTAATCTTCCAACAACCTCATCCGTTGACACATCCAACAGTTCCCGTTTACGCCAAAAGGAAAGTGGTCAATAGCAGCAAAAGAAGAAGCATCTTAGTTAACACAAAATCAAAGAAGCACAGCTAAAATTAGAGTAGAAACAAAGATAAAGGAAGAACAAGCAAACAAATCACATGGAATTCGACCCACTGAAAGAGAGAACTCTTCAAGCAACGAAGGAGAGAACTCGGACAATTATGATAAGAAGAACCAGTCAAATCAGGAGCAATTAGTCTACAAGCCTTGAAAAACTATCAGATAGCCCATGACATGCGAATTTCTCTTTCTAGTAGGTCAGTTTGTTAGGCAGTATACTAAAATACACATAAAAGTATATGAAGCCCTGAACACAAGCCTAGGAGAAGAAACTGCGTGCCTATCTCATGGCTTAGATGTTTTCCATAGTACAATCTTTTGTAATAGGAGCTTGCTCCATCAAAGCTTTTGGTAATATATAAACTACCTGACCTTGTTAAAATAAATAAATTATTTAATTTTATATTATTTATATTAACAATACTATAATAATTGTTAATACTAAATATTATTAAAATTAATAATAATATAATTGAAATTAATTATATATTATAAAAAATGATTGATAATATTATTTTCTTTTTTAATTTTTTTTTGAATCAGGAACTGGAGAATCCACAGTATGAACATTTTTATACCAACGTTTCAAATCCCAAATGGGATCCATCATCAGGATTTCAGAATGATGAAAAAAGAAGAGCAGATTAGACAGAATAAATACTAATGAGGAATTTTTAAGGAGCAATATACTGTCGGCTAGAATCTTAATTTAATTTAATTTTATTTTAATTAAATAAATTACTTTTATTCTTATTAAGATTTTAATATCTAGGGTAAAACTTATGATTAAATTAGGGAAAGAACACATACTAAATTTTTTTTAATTGATTGAACTAAAATATATTAATTTCTATATAAATTAATTTAATATATTAAACTAATCCAACCTCAATGTGGTAAGGTTTTTCTACCTTATATCCATGGGGTTACAGAAAAAATCGCTAAAATCCTAAGGAAGAAAAACATTATCACACATTTCTCAGCTCCTGGTACTATCAGGCAAGGTTTGAAGTCTGTAAAAGATGATATTGACAATCATCAGCTTAAAGGAGTCTATAAAATAGACTGTTCTTGTGGAAAAAGTTACATAGGTGAAACAGGTCGCTCCCTCCAGACAAGGCTCAAGGAACATGGCGCTGATATTAGGAATGGAAGATCTCGTACCTCAGCCTTGGCAGAACACTCCTCGAAGACTAAGCACCATATCTGCCCGGAGAACGCTTCAATTATCGCAAGGGAAGAGCAGCATCAGAGACGAAAGATCAGAGAAGCCCTTGAAATTATTAAACATCCTTATAATCTGAACAGAGACAATGGTATGGAGATTAGCTGGAGCTGGCTTCCATTGATCAAGGAAATCATAAATCGCCAACCCATCCCCAGGTAAAACATTCAGCAGGTAAGTTATCTCCCTCTCCTATTCTATTATTATTGGTCAGTACTTTTTATATCATATATAGAAGTATTAACATTAAAATACTATAATATATTAACTTCTACATGGCTATTAATTAATATATTAATTATTATATTAATTAATTATAAATATTAATTATTTATAATTGTTAATATAATTTGGTTTAAATATATTAATCTAGTTTATATAGAAATTAATATGTTGCCCTAGTATTTTATAAGAATTAATGTATTAACCATATAAAATAGCTTTTTAATATAATATTTAACATTTAAATGCTATAATATAATAAGTTCTATATAACTATTAATTAATATATTAATCAATTATAAATATTTATTATTTATAATTGTTAATATGGATTAGTTTAATATATTAAATTAATTTATATAGAAATTAATATATTTTAGTTCAATCAATTAACAAAATTTTAGTATGTGTTCTTTCCCTAATTTAATCATAAGTTTTACCCTAGATATTAAAATCTTAATAAGAATAAAAGTAATTTATTTAATTAAAATTAAATTAAATTAAATTAAGATTCTAGCCGACAGTATACTGCTCCTTAAAAATTCCTCATTAGTATTTATTATGTCTAATCTGCTCTTCTTTTTTCATCATTCTGAAATCCTGATGATGGATCCCACTTGGGATTTGAAACGTTGGTATAAAAATGTTCATACTGTGGATTCTCCGGTTCTTGATTCAAAAGATACAAACCACAGATAATATTATTATTAATATTTTAACATTAAATCACTCTTATTAATATTAATATTAATACTGGTATAACATTAAAATCAATTACATAATATTGTATTTTATATATATATATATATATATATAGATATATATATATATCACTAATAATAATAATAATAATAATAATAATAATAATAAATTATTATTATTATTAATATACATATCATTAATAATATTATTAATAATCATTATTATTAATTAATATTATTATTAAATACCATTACGTATGAAAAATATATAATGGTCACTCATTAACAACTATGGTCATTGATTAAGATCTCTATATTGGAATGATTAAATGTGATCAAGTAAAGGCAACCATAATCAATATGGTTAAATGATCGAACATGGTTAGAATGGTCAATCATGACCAACCCATATCAACCATTTTTCAACCATAGCATTTACTAATATAATTGATATGCATTTATGACCCTCATCAACCATAATTAACATTAATAATAACATTAGCATAAATATTAATATCAACAACAATCTTCTAATATACTATTGTAATATAATAACAATTCCATTAGGTATATAATAAAAATGATATAATACTAATTATACAATATTAATTATAAAAATTACTATACTTATAACTATATTAATTAATTTCATAATTAATATTATTATATAATTAATATTGTATAATTAGTATTAAATTGCTTGTCTTAATATGAAAATTAATCATGGTAAACTATGGTGAATCATATTTATTTTAGGGTTTATAATATTTATCTTGGAATTTATATACCTTGAGTTTATAATATTTATCCCTTGAGTTTAATATTATTCCCTTGAATTTTAATATATTAATATTCTTGAGGTTTATAATATTAATGTATTGATGTATTAATATTAAGGGTTTATAATGTATTTATGTATTAATGGTTTGTAATGTTTTAATGGTTTATAATGTATTAATATTACTATATTGATCATAATGGATTATATTAATGTGTTAATGATTTTTAATGTAATAATATTTTTCACATTTATAGTATTAATGTTAGGGCTTGATGGTTGACGATGGTCCATTATCCATTTGTGCAAAATATTGGATCAAAATGAAAATCAACCATGGTGAGATATCGATTGACATTTTTATTAGACTGTATATAATATTTTTGTTGGGGTTTATATACATTCAGTTTATATTATTCGATAAGGTTTAATATTGTTCCTTTGGGTTAAATAATTTTCTCACGTGTTTATAATCCATTACGTTTGTGTATTAATATTTATCTTAGGGTTTATATACCTTGGGTTTATAATATTTATCCATTAGGTTTAATATTATTCCCTTGAGTTTATAATCCCTTCAGTTTTTAGTATTAATCCTTTTGGTTTATTATTCCATTGGGTATACAATGTCAATCCCTTGGGTTTATTAATCTAAGGGTTCTTATTCCTACGTTATAATATTATTAATAGGGTTTATAATATTAATCTTTGAGTCTATTATAAATATCCTTGGTTTATAATCATGGTCAACCATGGTCCAACGTCATATTGTGACAAAGATTTTCTCAGTATGAAAATCAACCATGATCTGACGTCGCATTGTCACAAGTATTGTCACCATATGAAAATCAATCATCGTCAACCATGGTGTAACGTCATAGTATGATAAAGATTGTGTCAATATGAAAATCAACCATGCTCAGCCATGATCTTACGTCACATTCTTACAAAGGTTCTCTCAATAGGAAATAGTATTCATATGGTTTATAATATTAATCCTACAATTTAATATAAATCCTTTGTTTTATAATCATGGTCAACCATGTCCCAATGTCAAATTGTGAAAAAGATTGTCTCAATATGAAAATCAACCATGGTAACACATGATCAACCATGTTTATTTAAGGATTTATAATAATTATCTTAGGGTTTATATACCTTCGGTTGATAATATTTATCACTTGGATTTAATATTATTCCCTTAGGTTTATAATCCCTCAAGTTCTTAGTATTAATCCATTAGGTTTTAATATTATTGTCTTAAGTTCATTATTCTCTTGAGTTTATAATATCAATCCCTTGGGTATATTAATCTAAGAGTTCTTATTCCTATGGTTTAATATTATTCATAGGGTTTATGATATTAATCCTTAGGTCTAATATAAATCCCCTTAGCTTAAAATCACGGTCAAGAATGGTCCAACAGCACATTGTGACAAATTTTTTAATATGAAAATCAAACATGGTCCAACGTTGCATTATGGCAAATATTTTTTTAATATGAAAATCAATCATGGTCAACCATGGTGCAATGTTGCATTGTCACAAATATTTTTTCAGTATGAAAATCAACTATGGTCAACCATGATAATTCTAGGGTTTACAATATTTATCTTAGAGTTTATGTATCTTGGATTTATAATATTAATCCCTTAGGTGTAATATTCTTCCCTTGGGTTTTTAGTATTAATCCCTTGAGTTTATTATTCTCATAGATTTATAATATCAATCCCTTAAATTCATTAATCTAAGGGTTCATAATCCTAAGGTTTCATATTATTCATAGGGTTTATAATATTAATCTTTGGACTTCATATAAATCCCTCGAGCTAAATTAATTAACAATAATTAATATAAATTAAAAATAAATAATATTTTATGTTTTTTTTATGAATAATAAATAAATAAAATATTGTTAATTAATTAATTATTAATTAAAAATTAATTAATTATTTATTGTTATTAAATTAACAATATGATTATTATTGCCCACGGGGGTTTTGGATTGACGGTGAATGGGTGCGCTGTTAAGGCACTCCTTGTGATAGGTCACTGGTTCAAATCCCCCGTGGGTACTTAGGTTAGTCTTAATATAGAAAAAAAAACAATATGATTATTATTATTATTAACCATAAATAATATATATTATTAAAAAAAACAATATTTATATTTTTTAATAAATAATTATTTAAGCAAAAGTCTTTTAGTAGAAATCACATAAGAGAAATTTTTGGCTGACATGTTTCAAACCATCAAGTGTGGTTCATCATCAGGACCAGATGAAGAGGCTAACTATGGCAAAGGCTTAAATAGAGAGCAATGTAGAGACATAATTCCAAGTAATGGCTATATTTGAACAATAATATTTAAATTGTGATATTAATTTATTAATATATTAAAAACAAATACTATTAAATAATAGCTATATTAAATGGTTAGTTTTTGAAAAAATATATTTAAATAATGATATTAATTTATTGATTTATGAAAATTATTAATAGGTAACAACTATATTAAATGGCCAGTTTATGAAAAATAATATTTAAATAATGACATTAGTTTATTAATTTATTAAAAAATATGAATAAGTAATGGCTATATTAAATGACTAATTTTTGAAAATAATATTGAAATTAATTTATTAAAACCAAATATTACTAGTTTTTGGAAACAATATTTAATTTATGATATTAGTTTATTAATTTATTAAAAAAAAATATTAATAAGTAACTGTTATATTAAACAGTTAGTTTTCGAAGAATAATATCTAAATTAATTTATTAAAAAAAAAAAGTCAAACTCTAAACAATGAGGGAAGTTAAAAATTATAAAAAGGAGTCAAGAACCTAATCGAGACAAGATCATTTAATAAATAAAATAATTAATGGAAATAAAATAGACTAAATTAAAAATAATTAATGGAAAAATAAATAAAATAAAACAAAAATATAGACAAGTCAAAATAAATATATATAAAAATAAATAAATAAATAAATAAATATATATATATATATATATATATATATATATATTCAGAGAAAATTAATCAATAAATAAAATGGGTTCAACAATAAAATAAGAACAAATATGATGATAAAATACATTAAAAAAATGAAGGATCAAGAAAATAAACCCTAATAAAGAATAAATCAACAACAAATACTATAAAAATGACGCCAATACCTACATAGATAAACAAACAAACAAAATAAATCCCAAAAGGAAGCTTAAAAAACTAGGAGAACAGGACAGGGACTCAACTTCTACTAATATTCCAACCATCATCTCTATTCAAATTATTGGCTCTTTTTTCAATTTCTAGGGCCTTCCTCAATTTACGATGATGGAAATGACTAACCCTAGCAACGACTTAGGCCTCCTCAATGCAGATGTGATGCTTAGGTTTATCTACATGCTTTGCCAAAGCAGAGGAGTAGGTCTTTCCATGCTTGATGTCAACGGCATGCTCACGATTCCTTTGATTAATTGAGCAACCAGTGTCACCAATGTAGGAAGTCCCACAAGAGCATGGGATC
>Ga0068628_1001046_pt1 | contig 11052 bp, 12 predicted proteins | sample InSIn2gowninarea_FD_77431 | JGI IMG/M metagenome (GOLD analysis project Ga0068628, IMG submission 77431) | Clean room microbial communities from NASA Spacecraft Assembly Facility at Jet Propulsion Laboratory, Pasadena, California, USA -... ... | reverse complement strand
GTGCATTGGCGGCGCAACCTCCTTTTTCCAGCCATTTATTCCAAATCTTGAGAAGTAATACAATTTTTCCGCTTCTAACAAACAACATTATCCCGCTTTTGCGGATGTTAGAGCGAGAAAAATAAAAGTAAGATTTTTCTTGGCAAACTCCAAGCTCTTCCCATTCAACAACAAGTTGTACTACTCACCAAATCTGGGGTATAGCCAAGCGGTAAGGCGCTGGTTTTTGATACCATGATCGCAGGTTCGATCCCTGCTACCCCAAAATCTTTCCTTTCTTTGACCTTTTTGGCTAGAAAAAAAAGTAGTAAGCAGCTTTTATTCTACGTGAACGTGATCCTCAAGTACCAATCAACATAAACATAGGGATTAAAATAGCTTCAAAGCATATGTAAAAAAAGAAAAGATCTAGTAGCAGGAAAATAAACAAAAGTATCACTTCCATTAGTAACACAAAGCTTAAAAACAGTATTAAAAGACTGCTTTTAGAATTGTCTTGTAACGAGCGAGACAATACAAAACAAGAAGGAAATACGAATCCGGTTAGCACTAAAAAAACTACAGATAAACCGTCGGCTCCTAATGCAAAATCTGTTTGTAAAGATCCAGTACTGTGCACGTTATATAAAAAAGCAAAACCATCTGCTGAAAAATCAATGATCAAATACATGATTAAAGTTACGAAAGCCAATACAAAACTAACACCAGTAAAAAACAAAGGCGCTCAGTTCGAGATAGCGGTTACATAATCTTTGCCTTTGCTGTTTTCAGAAGAAAAACCTGAATAAATTGAATTTTTAGAGCTATTGCTAATTTTAGTAGGAATTGTAAGTGCCATTTATATTTTCGTTTTTGCTTTAGAATTTACCGTTTGGGAAATATGCGCAAGAGTAAGCCATTTGTTGCGAAAAGTTTAAAACAGCTTCATTAACAAATATAAACATTGTTAATAAAACTAAAACCAAAACTAGGGTAGTTTTGGTCGCTGTATCTCTTTTAGATTTGAATAAAGGGAGGTAAGTTCAAGTTTTTTTTAAGGCAGCTTGCGGTACTGACCCAAATCACATGTAAGTAACTAAGGTTAAATAATAGTAACTACTAATTAGGCTAGTAACAATACCGATAAATACAGCCGTTAAATATCCTTCTTCAAACAAATGCAATAAAACATAGAATTTACTGAAAAAACCGGCAAAAGGAGGTAGACCCGCTAGAGAGAAAAATACTATCGACAGGGCTACTCTAGGCAGTCACTCGTGTGGCGAAAGGAAACCTAGGTCGGACACATAACGCATATGCTCGCCAGTTGTCTGGTTTTCAACATTCAAAAATACTGCGAACAAAGCAATACTGGTTACAATATAAAAAAGGAAGAAAATGACCACGGTTTGTAAACCAGTCACTTGTCCGGTAGATAAACCTATTAGAACGAAACCAATTTGGTTTATCGAACTATAAGCAATGAACTTTTTAAAAACCCGTTCCGTTAAAGCTCCCAAAGCCCCTACTATAAGAGATCCCGATCCAAATACGAGAAGCATGGGTCCTCAAAAATCGTGAAACAGTTCGAAAGAGTTAGTTAATGTTCTTGCAAAAACAGCAAAAACTCCAATTTTAACCGGCATTATAATAAAAGCAGTTACCGGACTTGCAGCTCCGTGATAAACTTCTGGTGCTCAGAAGTACGAAGGGAAAGCAGATAATTTAAAAGTGAAACCGATAATGTAAAGGGCTAGTGCTAATCAAAAAAGTTTTTTTCAAACTAACAGTCAGTCAAAACCAGGTGTGGTAGCCGGTCTAGCCAAAATTAGTTGCAATTCATCAAAAGAAACCGTTTGCGTCATTGTATAGAAAATAGCACTACTTAGTAAAATTAAAGATGAACTAAAAGCACTTAAATAAAAATATTTTAAACTAGCTTCATGGGCTTGTTCAAAAGGCTCAAATTGGTAAGAGGTTCGTGATGGAAAAGGAGTCGTGATGTAAGAACCGCGACTTTCGCTTCAAAACATCATGATCAAAACATACAAACTCAAGCTAAAACCCACTAAAGCTAAAAACAAAGTAATAAAATCGTCTACGTCCACCAAAAGTAATAAAAAGGCTAACCCGGTTAAGACGAAAAAACTATATTCTAGCAGTGGCCGAGTCGGATGTTTTCGAATAAACTGAGGCGAATTTCACAATACAAAAATGGTAGACAACAATGTAGTTAGCTTGAAAGCCTCTAAAAAAAGAGGAGTTTCTGATCAGACCATAATTCTGTAAAGAGGGAATGCCGCCGCGATCAGACAACCTTGAGCAGCTATTTTACAGAACATAACGCTCGTTTCTTTTTGAACCGCCAAAGTTTTATTTTCAGCGCTAAAGAAAGCTAGTTTTCATAAAATCCATAGTAATAAAGTGGCAATTATTAAAGTATCTGTTCACTCGAGGAGAATTCTGTCCCCTCCAAATTGCAGTAGGCTTAACGAAATGCTTCAAAAAGGTGTAATAGTTTTAGTAGTTGCTCAAGCAAAAAACATTAGTGTTATTGTTTTAAAAGGTTACACATTTTCTCGATTGGAAGTGGATCAAGAAAGAGCACCGCGTTTTCATTCGTACACAAAACCTAGGGTTAAAATAACTAGAAAAAGTATCATGTTTCAAAAGCCGGCGGTCCCTACGTTTTCCAAACCAGCTGACCAAGGAAATAGCAAAGCAATTTCTACATCGAAAATCAAAAATAAAATACCAACGATATAAAAATGAACGTCAAAAGGTTGACGAGTTGCATTATCGAAAGGTTCAAATCCGCATTCGTACTCACTAGCTTTTTCGTATTCTTGTTGTCGAGAGAAGGACAGGAAATAAGAAACAAGGAACAGGATGGAACAAAGAAGAGAAGCTGCTAAGAAGGTAGTTAATATTTTGTGGTAATCTAAAAAATAACTGTCGAAATAAAGAAAACTGTCGGCTGTATGCGCTTTTTCTGGTACAGGTCAAAATACGCTTCCAGCACTAATTGTAGGAACAAGGCGGCAAGGCGCATCAAAAGGTCATTTTATCATTTGGTCTGCAAATTGTAATTGTTTTTTTAAGTTGGTTAAGTTAAGCATGATTTTTTGAATTAGGTAATATAGGTATTTGGGCAAGTCTTAGTAAAAAAACAACTTCATCTAAAGACTGCGCTTCGTATTTTACAGCACAGATCGCGTCAAAGTTATCTTCTTCAATAGAACATTTGAAAGACAATGGATTAGCTTGACTTGAAGTACGACAAGCAGGCAAAGCTCAAGAAATCGCTTGGTTTGCTGTATAAGTGGCCGTGATTACCGAATTTTCAAATTGGTAAGCAAAAAAACCGTAAGTCAGGTTTCAAAGAGCTTGCGCCGTACGGTGGCCCGTTGCATTAATTCGGATCTGCTCTAGTTTAAAAGTTTGGGAACGGCTGAGTTTTTTCTTCAAAAAAGCCGGTTTGCCGCCAAAACTAGACATTAAAGCCCCTACTCCCAGTAAAGTACCTCTGTTTTTAGCGAGGATACCGGCAGTTACTCGCTTGATTTTAGGCAGTTGAGTAGCTTGGTGATACACAAATTTCGAAGATATCAGTTTTAAATTTTGTTTTCGGTGTGAATATTCTACAGGGTTCATAGCATTTACACTGTTGCACGAGAGTAAGATATAATTGTTTTGTAATTTAATTCGTTGTTACCGCCTCGCATCTCTTTACAAATAGGACCGTACACTCGAGTCCCTAAAAATTTACTTTGGTCGGACAGCATTAAAACTCGGTTCTCTTTAAACTTAATAAAAGTCACTCTTTTTCGACGTTGTTCTTTCTTAGTTGATATGAGCAGAGCTTTATATATTTTTTTCTTTACTATCTTTTTTTTCGGCCGAACTTTTCGAGCCGACACTAAAAGAATTCGACCCATTTTCGTGTATCTTTGTTTAGAACTGCCCAAAATATGGATACAGTGCACTTTTTTTCCTCCAGAGTTATCAGCTACTATTAAATTAGTACCTTTACTAATCATTTTTTTACAACTGTTTACCCGCGAACTTGGGCGAAAACAGGAAAGTCAATTCTTTTTTCTAATTTAAAAACGGTAATTAATAGACCTAAACCCAAAGCTGCTTCGGCTGCTGCTAAAACGATTAGCACCAAACAATAGATTTGTCCTTCGGGGTCAAAAAAATACACGCTGTTCACGATAAAAATAAAACTACAGCCTAAGTAAGTCATTTCTATACATAACATGGAAACTAAAAAGTTTTTAAAATTAAATACAATCCCATAAAGGCCGATAAAAAAGATTAAGAAGCCTAACATCATAAGATTGTGGTAAGGTAGTCAAATTCAAGGACTACATAAAGGATCGTTAATCATTCCGTCGATTAGATTGAAATCGCTTGCTTGCATTGGTAGGTGAGAAAACATTTTTTGGCGGAAGAAGTGGGATTCGAACCCACGTTACAAGAATTGTAAGCCAGTTTAGCAAACTGGTGCCATCGACCACTCGGCCATTCCTCCTTTTTTTTTATGTAATGAAAGGGGTGCGTTATTTACGAACCTCATCAGTATAATGTAGTGAACAGAAAAATTCACACTACATCTACGAAATGTCAGTATCAAGCAGCCGCTTCAAAGCCTAAATGGTGTTGTCGAGTAAAATGATAATGGTACGCTCTTCACAAAGCCACACTTAACATGATAGTACCCACGATAACGTGAAAACCATGAAATCCTGTAGCTAGATAGAAAACAGAACCGTAAATACCATCTTGAATACTAAAAGGAGCTGAATAGTATTCAAAACCTTGACAAGCGGTAAAAATTAATCCTAAGAAAATTGTAATAGCTAGTGCCAACACAGAGCTTCGTCAGTTAGCAGCTAGTAAAGCTCGGTGAGCTCAAGTAATACTTACACCCGATGACAAAAGAATCAGAGTGTTTAAGAAAGGTAATTCAAAAGGATTTAAAACTTCAATATCTTTTGGCGGTCATACACAACCAATCGCAATAGAAGGTGATAGACTAGAATGGAAGAAAGCTCAGAAAAACCCTACAAAAAACATAATTTCAGAAACAATAAACAGAATAACACCGTATCGAAGTCCTTGTTGCACTTTAACAGTGTGGTGTCCTTCAATGGTTGCTTCGGTTACTACATCTTTAAATCAGCGGTAAATTGTATAGATTAAAGAAACTACACCAATAGCCATAAAAACAGGTCCTTGGTTCAGAGAAAAAGTACTTGTATTTTTATCCAGATGAAGAACGAAAATCAATCCAAGAACAATGGAGAAAACAGAACAGGATACAACAAAAGGTCAGGGGCTAGGGTTTACTAAATGAAAAGGATGTTGTTCTTGAAGATACAACGCTTTACGGTTTGTATTTTTATTAGAAGAAGACATTTGTTTTATTGGGTGTACCGAATTTAATTATTTTTTCCAGAAGCTGGTCAGTTACTGGGGCCCACTATAGGGTAAAATTGAGCCGGTTTTGGTAACTCGCCTTTCGGTCCTAGACTTATTTCTAAATGAAAATTTCTCATCAAGTCTTCCTGGTTTGGCATTTTTGCTAAGAATTTGTTCATTAATTCTTCTACGTTATCCTCTCAGAAAATTTGCTCTAATATCGCAATAAATGGTAGAACTACCAAGAAATAAGCAAAGTAATAAAAGCTGGCAATTCGGCTAGCAGTAATATAAGGTTCTTCAGCAGGGTGTCCTCCCAAAAAACCTAATAAAACAAAATTCATAACCGCTGTTCAGAAGAAAAAGATGAAAACTGGTCGGAAACGAGGTCCTTTTATAGGAGATAAATCGATGAACGGTAATAAAAATAAAACTAAAATAGCTCCCAACATAGCTAGAACCCCTCCAATTTTGTTTGGAATGGCACGAAGAATAGCATAAAATGGCAAAAAGTATCATTCTGGCACAATATGGGTTGGTGTAACTAAAGAGTTTGCTGGAATGTAATTATCGGAATGACCCAATAGATTTGGATAGAAATGCACGATAACCACGAAGAAAAACAAAGCTACTGACAAGGCAAAAGCATCTTTTCAAAAATAGTAAGGGTAAAAATTTACTTTATCCAAAGATGAATCCATTCCAGTAGGGTTACTTGATCCTACATCGTGTAACAAAGCTAGATGTAAGAAAATTAATCCTAAGATCAAAAAAGGTAACAAATAATGCAGACTAAAGAAACGGTTTAAAGTTGGGTTTCCTACGGAGAATCCTCCTCACACTCAGTGTGCTACGCTTTCCCCTACTAAAGGTACCGCGGTAATCAAATTAGTAATAACGGTAGCTCCTCAAAAACTCATTTGCCCTCATGGAAGAACGTAACCGATAAAGGCAGTACCCATCATTAATAAAAAGATAACTACTCCAGAAAAAAACAAGTACATTCTTTTGTGAGTATAAGAACGGTAATAAAGGTTACGTCCAATGTGAATGTACATCATAATAAATACAAACGAAGCTCCATTTGCATGCATGTAACGTAAAAGTCATCCGTTTTTAACATCACGCATAATATGCTCAACACTCGCAAAAGCAAGTGCCATGTTAGGCACATAATGCATAGCTAAAAAAACTCCAGTAGCTATTTGTAGCGCGAAAAAAATACCCGCCAAAGAACCGAAACTTCAAGCATAGTTTAAATTAATGGGAGTAGGGTAGTAAAAAACGTGATTGGTTACTACTTTGATGATACTGTTATCTGAGTTAACTCAGCGTTTCGCAGTTTTCATTGCTGAAGGGAATCATCCTAAAGGCATAATAGCTTCTAAATTAGTTAATCAATTTTGATAATTTTCTAGACGACAAGACTCTACCGCAATAGGCATGAAGCTATGGTTTACTCCACAAATTTCACTACATTGACCGTAGAAAACGCTACTTCGGTTAATGTTAACACCGATTTGGTTTAACCGTCCTGGGCAAGCATCTAGTTTAATTCCTAAAGAAGGCACGGCTCAGCTATGAATAACGTCACTAGAAGTAATTAGTACACGAACTGAAGTGTCAATAGGTAACACCACTCGTTGGTCAACTTCTAATAATCGAAGAGCTCCTACGGTTGGCAAATCATCGCTTTGTAACATGTAACTATCAAAAGAAACTCCTTCGTCCGCTAAAGATTTTTTAGTGATATCAGAGTATTCATAATGTCAGTATCATTGGTGACCAATTACTTTCAAAGTAATTTTGGGATCGATCAATTCATCCATGTTATAAATTAAAATGTAAGAAGGTAACGCAATAAACATTAAAATAACGGCTGGAACTAAAGTTCAAATAACTTCCATTCAAGTGTGGTGTTGAACAGTTATAGTTCGGACAGTTTCAGTGTTGCTTATTCTATAGGCGGTTACGATACGAACCATCATGTAAATAACAAAAGTACTAATAAGTACTAAGAAAAACATTATATCGTGATGCAAATCGGTAATATTATCCATAATTTTAGTTGCAGCGTCCTGAAACAAGATTTGTCAGGGTTGGGGGGCATCAAAAGAAAATGCCCCTAAAAAACATTTGTTGGTTAGAGAGATTAAAAGGTTCATAGTGTTTTAAAAGTATAATTGGTTGTTTACAATCTTACCGCAGGCCGCTTACAACATTCAAGTGTTAGGAGCTTTGTTTCGGTAAGAAAGAGCGATCATAGTTCTAACTATGTAAAAGAATAAAATGGTTGCTATTACAGAAATAAAAGAACCGTAAGAAGATATCAGATTTCAAGGCGCAAAAGCGTCTGGATAATCTGAGATACGTCTAGGCATTCCCGATAATCCCAAGAAATGCAGAGGGAAAAAAGTTACGTTTACTCCAACAAAGAAAGTTCAGAAATGGATACGTCCTAATAATTCATCGAAATAAACCCCAAAGATTTTTTCCATTCAGTAATAACTTCCGGCAAACATCGCGAAAACAGCTCCCATTGAAAGCACATAGTGAAAATGAGCTACCACATAATAAGTATCGTGGAAAGCAACATCCAAACCAGCGTTAGCTAAAACTACTCCGGTCAAACCTCCAATGGTAAACAGTAAAATAAATCCCAGCGCAAACAATAAAGGAGTTACTAAATGTAAAGCTCCTCCTCATAAGGTTGCTAATCAGCTAAATACTTTAATACCGGTTGGTACCGCAATTACCATAGTGGCTGCTGTAAAGTAAGCACGAGTATCTACGTCCAAACCTACAGTAAACATATGGTGTGCTCAAACGATGAAACCTAATAAACCGATAGACAACATAGCATAAACCATACCTAAGTAACCGAAAATTGGTTTCAAAGAAAATTTTTCTACGATTTGGCTAACAATTCCGAAACCGGGTAAAATAAGAATATACACTTCTGGGTGTCCAAAAAATCAGAACAAATGTTGGTATAAAATAGGGTCCCCTCCACCTACTTGAACAAAGAAAGAGGTGTTGAAATTACGATCGGTTAAAAGCATGGTTATCGCTGCAGCTAAAACAGGTAACGATAACAACAGTAAAAAGGCGGTTACAAAAATAGATCACGCAAACAAAGGAATACTATACATAGCCATTCCTCGTGCACGCATGTTCAGGACGGTTACAATAAAGTTAATAGCCCCCATAATAGAAGATGCTCCCGACAAATGTAAGCTAAAAATAGCTAAATCTACAGCAGGTCCAGAGTGTGCTTGAATTCCTGATAAAGGTGGGTAAACAGTTCAACCAGTACCAGCTCCTCCTTCAGCTAAGCTAGATAATAAAACTAAAGTTAATGAAGGTGGTAACAATCAGAAACTAATATTGTTTAAACGAGGAAAAGCCATATCTGGTGCACCTAAAAGAATAGGTACAAATCAGTTACCGAAACCTCCGATTAAAACAGGCATAACCATAAAAAAAATCATAAGAAAAGCGTGAGCTGTAACCACCACATTATAAAGTTGGTGGTTTCCTACAAAAAAATTGTTACCGGGAGTTGATAATTCTAAACGAATTAAAACCGACAACACTGTTCCGATTACACCGGAAAAAGCACCGAAAATTAGGTATAAAGTTCCTATATCCTTGTGATTAGTTGAAAAGATTCATCTGTTAAGAAAGTTCATTTGTTTTTTACACCCATCTATAATGATTAAAGGCGCGATTTTTTATTACGGTTTGGTAAAGCTGATCTTTCTGACGTAGACTTTCACTACGTTTCAAAAAGTAAGTATTTAAAAGTTCTTCCGCCAACGTTTCGGCGGCCATTACTTTTGAATTACCTTTAACCACAGTTAATAATCAATTTAAAGCCATCGTATGTTGTCGACGAATTTTTAACGGAACCGGAACTTGGTAGTATCGGCGTCCGATACGGCGCACAACAATAGCTAAAGAGGGGCGTAAAAGTTCTATAGCTTCGTGGACTATTAACAGTACATTTCCGCGGCTAGCTTGGTTCAAATGCGTCAAACAATCAAGCATTATTTTTTCGGCTTGAGTTTTTTTACCGGAAGTTGTCAATTTGTTAATTAACTTAGCAATTCAAATTGAGCGGTATAAAGTATCAGCCGGTCAACTGATATTAAGTTGTCGTATAGGTCTTTGTCCTAAACGGGTTTGTTCTTTTTTGTTCTTTTTAATCTGATCAAAGGCTGTGTTTCGCGATAAAAGCTTCGCTACTGGCGCTTTTGTTCGAGCCAAAGCTGGTTTGAAAAGAGTTTGACTTCTGTTCGTCGGCGAAACCAGCTTTGGCTTACTACTGCCCTTCTTTTGAATATAAGTTTGAATTTTCTTGGGTATGTTTTTTTGTGTAAGTAAAGCCATGTTGTATTAAACTCTTAAAATTTAGCCCTTTTAAAGCATTTACCCCCGTATTTCGAGCGGGCATTTTCTCGCAACATCAAAGGAACTAAATCGAATTTACCGCGAACGATATGGTACTTCATACCAGGTAAATCTTTAACCCGGCCTCCTCGAATCAAAACTACAGAATGTTTTTGTAGAGAGTTGTGACCCATTCCCGGGATATAAGCGTTTACTTTCTTCCCGTTAGACAAAAAAACTCGAGCTACTTTTCGCAGGGCTGAGTTAGGTTTTCGCGGGGTCATTTCATAAACACGGAGGCACATCCCTTTTTTTTGAGGGCATTTTTGTAAAGCTATCCTTTTGTTTTTGTGTTTTCACGGTGTTCTTTGTTTGCGTGCTAATTGTTGATAAGTTGGCATTTAATTATTTACCGGCTCTGTTTTTTTCCTTCTTTTTTTCGTAACTTCAAGCCTCTATACCGCACCCCTTTACCGTTGTATACATCCGGTTTTTTCAGATGATGTACTTCGGCGGCTGTAGCCGAAACTGCCGGTCAACTAGGACCTAAAAAGTTTATTTTGTTGTTTTTTCGGCTAAATTTGGCTTGGACATTCGGTAAAAGACTGTGTTGTGCCCGGTGGCTGTAACCTAGAAAAAGCGTTAAAAGTTGTTTCTCTTCTAAAATTCCGCGATAACCGACACCGCTTGTTTTGATTTTTTCTTTATAACCTCTAGTTACACCAACAAGCATTCGATACAAAATACCAACTTGAGTTGAAAACGTGGTTGAACCGGTTTTTGTGGAAGAAGAAACAAAAAGAACAGTTTCTTTTTTCTCAAATGACAGCTCCGATCCAAAAGTGTGAATTAAAGAGCCCCGAATACCAGTCACTAAAATTTTGTTACCTTCGCCTACTACCAAAGATACATGACGAGGAATTTCTATTTGTACAAGCTGTGGTTCATTAAATAAGCTAACAGGAGCTTTGGTTGCAGTCGGTAGTTTTTTTAAATTTCATAAGCATTTCTTGGCCAGGAATCATGGAGTTTCCCATACCGGCTTTTGTTTATATTTTTCAACAAGCTCTTCCACTATTTCCGATGAACTTTTCAATTCAGGTGGTGGAGAACTGATATAATAGTTATTTACAGGCGTCAAAAACATTGGCACTAGTGGTGTACAGTCAATTTATTGCTTCGGGGCAGTCGAACGTTTTTTAGCTTCAAGTAGAAGTAACGCGGCTGCCACACGAGATTCTGAACTTCATTTTT
>Ga0068628_1001045_pt1 | contig 11058 bp, 9 predicted proteins | sample InSIn2gowninarea_FD_77431 | JGI IMG/M metagenome (GOLD analysis project Ga0068628, IMG submission 77431) | Clean room microbial communities from NASA Spacecraft Assembly Facility at Jet Propulsion Laboratory, Pasadena, California, USA -... ... | reverse complement strand
AAGATGCTGGTTGTAATCTCTTCTTGAACTAATATAGATGCAACTATCAACTGATTTCCTACATGAAGTGTCATCTCACATATTTATGGCTTAATGCTTCTTGACCTGTTAAGTAAGTTGAATGCAATTTGTATGTTATCATGTTTGTTGTTTGCTATTGTTGAAGGAGGGCCATGATGTATCCCACATCATCAACACGAGATAAAGGGATGCAAAATGATTTTGGATGATACATAGAATCAGGGGTAAACGTAACTGTAGAAGGACAACTCTTGAACATATCAGCGACACGACTCTGGAGTTTGGAAACTTTTAGACCCATAGGATCGATGGTCATGATGATGTGGTAGAGATCAAATGGAAGGCAAAAATAAATGGCCCAACCCAGGAAGGTCAACGAAAAAAGGAGGATATCCCAACCCGATAGGAAACGGAAATTGTCATGTTCAAGCATAAGCTGCCGAAACAACTGATTAAATTTCCAAATTTTCCCCCACCATTTCTGGTAGGTACCCCAATTATTTTTTAATCACAAGCTTAAAGGGGATAGCATATGCTTGCACTATAAGTACATCATTTGGAATAATCTAACCTAGTAAGTTTAACGAGCCCTAGGAAGGAGAAGCTCATGTTCGTCATGGTGATGAATATGATGTCATTTAATATTTTGACAAGTCTGACAAAGGTGAAACTCGGTATCTTTTTCATGTCTAGAGAGTTTGAAAAAGATATGGAAAAGAAAAATCCACATTGTCCCTTTTCATACATTTGTGTCTCTCAAGCCCAAAAAGGTAGAAAATGATACTCGAGAGAACTGCTTGACCATTTCGGTCAAGGAGTACCTTTTTCGTAAATAGTTCATCCCAGCCCGAAAAAGGAGTAAACGTATACTAGGTAAACAATGTTTCGCAACCTTTAACATGTTCAAAAGGACAAGAGCTCAGAAGTGTTTTCGTGTTTAAAAGGTCGGAAAAGAGCTTGAAAGTGGACCCCGCATTTTATTCGCTTTTTAGTCAAAAGGGAAAAATACTCGACAACCATTTCATTTGAGTTTTATGAGCCAAGAAAAGAGCTTAAAAGTGACTCGTCCTGGAGGAATGAGTGGTATAAAAGGTAGCAACTAGTTCCGGTTATGATGGAACTGCTCAAAACATGTAATGGTCAACAGGTTGGCTAGTAAAACCACTCATTGCTGTGATTCCTCAAGAAAGGAAAAAACAACCAAATGAAATCATATGATCAGCAAAAGAGATGGTGGCGATGGAATAAAACAACCAAGGCTCATCTAGTAGAAATCAGCTGATTAAAACGACAATCATGAGATGTAAATCGGACATGGGTTCATTTTTACACGAGCCTGAACCATGGAGAACTCTACTGGGATTTGGTTTCATGTTTACACAAGCGTGAAACAAAAAACTATGTTTGATTTTGGTTTCATTTTTATAGAAGCTTGAAACAAAAACAAGCTATGCTAAAGTTAAGTTGGCATGCCCCCGGCATAATGGCTCAATTGAAGGTACATGACCCCCAAGCTTCATTTCATTTGGCTAGGTGGACGAAATGAAAGCTCACTTTCGGGATCTAGGAAAGACTCGACTAGGATCTTACGAGATCTTAGGCAAAGACCCGATTTGGAAAAGGGAGTTGTTTCATTTTTTAATGAGGTTGACATAGTAAAATAACTATCCTCAGACATTTGTTTCATTTTTTAACAAGTTTTATATAGGAAGAAACTGTCCTCGGGACTCCTTGATTCATTTTTTAAAAAGCTTGACACAATACAAGGAACTATGCTCACATCCCCTATTCCATCTTTTAAGGAGCTTGACACAATACAAGGAACCATGCTCCACTCCTTGATTCATTTTTTATCAAGGTTTTCACAAGACAAGGAACCATCCTCATGACTCCTTGTTTCATTTTTTTAATGTGGTTGACACAAGATCAGGAACTATCCTCATGACTCCTTATGTTACACAATAATTTGTCACTGTCCTCATCTTAGTCCATCTGTTGTGTCATGTGTCAAATAAACATGTCCATATCTTCCCACTTATGCAAGAAGAGTAAGCAAATGCTCTCTAATACTGAAGATTGACCCTTTTTGACTAAGTTCTTGCATCATCACTAGTAAACCCTTAAAATCCGCGACGGTTCTATGTCATGCATTGTATTGTTGCAATATCATCGCTAATCATTGTATAGTTTTGATCTTTGCCAACCTCATTAAAAAATGAATTAAGGAGTCCCGAGGATAGTTCTGATCTTGTGTCAACCTCGTTAAAAAATGAAACAAGGATCATCAAGGATAGTTTAATCTTGTGTCAACCTCATTAAAAAATGAAACAAGGATCATCAAGGATAGTTTAATCTTGTGTCAACCTCGTTAAAAAATGAAACAAGGATCATGGAGCATAGTTCCTTGTCTTGTGTCAAGCTCATTAAAAAGATGAAACAAGGAGTCTTGAGGGTAGTTTGTCCCTATGTCAACCACATTAAAAAATGAAACAAGGGGTGTGGAGCATAGTTCCTTGTCTTGTGTCAAGCTCATTAAAAAATGAAATAAGGAGTGTTGAGGAAAGTTCTTGATCTTGTGTCAACCTTGTTAAAAATGAAATAAGGATGATGAGGATAGCTCTTTAATTGTGTCAACCTCGTTAAAAAATGAAACAACTCCCTTTCCAAACCAAGTCTTTGATTAAGATTTCATAAAATCCAAGTTGAGTCTTTCCAAGATCTCGAAAGTGAACCTTCATTCCATCCACCTTGTTGAATGCAATGAAGCTTGGGGGGCATGTAGCTCAATTTGTGTCATTATGCTGGGGGCATGCGAACTTATAGCAAGCATAGTTTTTCGTTTCAAGCTTGTATAAACATGAACTCACATCCAAGCAGAGTTCTCCATGGTTCAAGATTGTGTAAAAATGAACCCATACCCGATTTACATCTCGTGATTGCCGTTTTTATCCACTAAATTCTGCTAGATGAGCCTTGGTTGTTTCATTTCATCATTGTCATCTCTTTGGCCGATCATATGCTTTCACTTGGTTGTTTTTCCTTTCTTGAGGAACGGCAGCGATGAGTGGTATTATTAGCCAGCCTCTTAACCATTACATGTTTTGAGCAGTTCCCATTGCCAGAACCAGTTGCTATCCTTTATACCACTTGTTCCTCCAAGACGAGTCTCCTTTTAAGCTCTTTTCTAACTTGTAAAAGATGAAAAGATTGTCGAGTATTTTTTCACTTTTTGACTCATTAAAGAGAATAAAAATGGAGGTCTTCTTTCAGCTCTTTTATGACCATTAAAAGACGAAAAGATTTCTGAGTTTTCCCTTTTGAATCATTAAACAGAATAAAAGGTTGTCCACTTTGAGCTCTTTTCTGACCGTATAAACCTGAGAAGATTTTTGGCTTTTTGTCGTTTCAGGTTTGATATTGGTTACGAAATGACATGTCATCGATCACTTTTCTACTTTTTCAGATCAAGGCCACTAATTACGAAAAGTACTCCTTGATCATAATGGTCAAGCGGTTCTCTCGAGTATTATTTTATACTCTTTCGAGCTCAAGGGACATAAATTTATGAAAAAGGACCCCCCTGGAGTTTTCTTTTCCATGTCTTTTTCAAACTCTCTAAACATGAAAAAGACTTCGAGTTTTACCTATGTCGAACTCGTTAAACCTTGACAACATTGGACTCGTCACCATGATGAGACTTGGGCTTCTCCTCCCTAGGGCTCGTTAAACTATTACTAGGTTGGATTCATCCGAAGGTCGAACTTATATTACAAGCATATGCTATCCCCTTCAAGCTTGTTTTTAAAAATAATTGGAGTACTCACTAGCAATGGTGGGGGAAATTTGGAAGTCATCGTTGGTTACCTACAGTAGCTAGTCACTCTCGAACATCGACACTTTTGCTTCTTGTTAGGTTGGGACATCCACACATTGTCATTTGGCCTTCTGGGGTTTTGGGTTGTCATTTTTCCACAATGCATCTGATCCATGCTGTCTCCATCAAGCCTCTGATCCCTTGGTATCAAAATGCTGCCACATTTCGGAGTCATGTTGCAGATATGCTCAAGAGTATAATCATTTTGCAATTCACACCCTTACCTCCTCCTCTGATACTCTGCTTCACCATCTACCATTTGTTCCTTGTCTCGTGTCGTTGATGGGGGAAACATTATGGCCATCCTACAATGGATTGTCTCCTGTCGACACCAGCTTATTATCCAAGAGATTGATCTATAGATCCCCTTCGGTACCTTGGAGCTTGCATGCCTCAATGGCAAGTTCTTCGCACCTGACGATAGACTTTCATCATTGGTCTTCAATTGGATGATTCCACAAGTGTTCGACTTCAGCTCATATTTTTACACTAAGTGGATTGTACTTGATAATACCTTGAGAACCATTGGCATTATTGGTGGTTTCTCTCGTGCTTTTTAACGATTTTCATCGTTGGCTGGTAATCAAGCGACTTTCTATCATGCTCAACCTCAGCACATCTAATCGCATGCTAAAATTTGTACTATGATAGGTCAAGTTTCAAGACCACGAACTATAATTACATATGTTCGGGTTGCATGGATTGTTTCGTGATTACATATATGACTCTTTGATGGATGGCTGCGACCATACCTTTATCATTGTCATGGTTTTATCAGCTGGGTGGCTGCGTCCATACCACAGACCAAGTTTCATATGTCTTTTGGATGGTTGCGCCCATGCCTAGACTACATGTATTTCACTATCAGAGATATCAGTTGTACTTGCACCTGCAAGTCCTTCAAAGTGGTGTTCCCTTTCAAACAATTTCATAAAGCATTTCACCCCTCCCACTCTCTTGGGCTTGATGCTTTAGGGGGCATCTGTTACACAATAATTTGTCACTGTCCTCATCTTAGTCCCTCTGTTGTGTCATGTGCCAAATAAACATGTCCATATCTTCCCACTTATGCAACAAGATTAAGCAAATGCTCTCTGATACTGAAGATTGACCCTTTTTTACTAAGTTCTTGCATCGTCACTAGTAAGCCCTTAAAATCTAAAATGTTTCTCTGTCATGCATTGTATTATTGCGACGTCATCGCTAGTCCCCAGTTCATGACCCACGACGATCCAGATTTTTCGAATTTGTTCCAACAGTCGACCTTTTGGATTTCTTTAGATCTAGTTGTTGGGTTAGTTTGGGTCGCCTTTCTGCCTCTGGGATGGTGGTTCCGCCTTTTGTGCTATATTCCTTGAGGATGAGCTCCCTCTCCCTCATTTCATGGAGACTCCTTCTCCTATAAAATCACCCACCATTGCTATGATTTGCTAGTTCCTTAGTTACTAGTTCCTTTGGTTAGACAGTGCCACTAGTTCTTTTGAGTTTGATAGATAGCTTTGGTGTGAGTGTGACAAGTGTGGGATTGCTAATAGTTTGTAAGAGGTTGTGGAGTGTCCTTAACTTAAGCTTGTAAGAAAGAGAGAGATATTGTGTGTTTGGGAGACCCATCCTTGAGAATGAATGCTTGGAGAAACATACTGGCTGGACCCTTCGAGAAGGCTTGCGATGTCAAAACTTGGTTGTAAGCTTTGCTCTTGATTTATTACTAATATACTCAATGATGATGCCCTATGTCTTGTATGTAATTTACTTGATAGCTCATGATTTCTTGACTTTATGAGTAAATAGATCATTTTTGTTCTCATTTACGTGCTTTGTTGTTTTGTTGTGGTGTTTCAAGTTGATTGCTCATTAAGGAGAAGGAAACGGAAGCTAGAGCAACGCAATGGAACTTCACCAATCACCGGTTTGAGGTAGGCCTCCAATGATGACTATTTAAGGGAATCAATTGTTGTTTTGTCTTTAATGTGACTAGACCCACTCTAGGGCTAGAGGGGTTGCCTATGTCCGCAGAGGGAACACTTTCCTACTTCAGACCTTGTTTCATTTTTTAAAGAGGTTGACACAGGAAAAAACTATCCTCACATGATGTTTCATTTTTTTTAACAAGATTGACACAGAAAAAGAACTATCCGCAGAGTCTGATCATGGACCATACAAGAACATGGCTCCCAAGAGGTCCTCACTAGACAGAAGAACCATGCTCCAAGAGGAATACATGTCATTTGGTACCAAAGACAGATTGGGTTCCAAAGCCCCCAGTACATAATGTACTATACCATTTGCATGATCATCAGCAAACGTGAAGACGGAATGGGTAGCCACATAATATACCTATGGTGGGTAAGGTACTACTTGCAAACAAGAGCCGATAGGGGATGATGGTTGTAAAGGAGGCGCCTAGTGACCAATGAAGAACAATTGATCAATGGTCATTATTCTCCCTTCATGCGGAAAAAAAAACCACACGGAAAAGTGAAGAAATAAGATCTCCCATGACATAAACATAGTTGCATCCAAGGAGAAGATTGAAATCTAACAGACCTTGGACTACCATCACATCTATATAGACAGTCTTTCCTCCCAAATTAATAGGGAACTTCGGAAGGATCCCTAAGGGCTGACTGGTTCCTCTGTTGAAGGCCAACAGATTATGAGTCACAGGCACAAGTTATGGGGAACCCAAAGCTTTCCAAGTAGTAGAAGACATGATGCTAACAGACACGCCTTCTTCTAATAGAGTGCCATGTACTACCATATTATAGGCTTTTACTGTGATCTGGAAATACACATAAGATGGGAGGCGGAATGCAGTCAATTGACTCCAATCAAAATAAGAAACAAAACTACATGGTGGGGGTATCATATGATTATTCCCATGTTGTACAGGAATAGGAGAAGGACTCTCCTGAATAATCGAGATGGGATTATCACTCTTTGATTCATGGGAATATGAGGAGATGAGAATAACATGAGAAATATTATCACTACTTTCTTCAGGAATAGAGTGAACAACTAAAGGTGGAACCAAGTCGACACTCTTTTCGACCAATTGTTGGTCAAGAAGACACAAAAGAGTCATGCTCAGAAAGAGCACGATGGGCAAGAAATGAATTGAAGTCAATCTCTTTACCAACTAGGAGAGGATTAAAAGAAAGCCTCTGATAACCAATAGGGAGTTGGGGTTGAGGAGCTACAAGATTTTCCAAAACTTTGGAAGCCTTATCCATAAGAGGACAAAGGTGAAGAAGATGCATCCTTTCACATAACCTATAGGGGAATCTAATATTTCCCTTCTTCTTACCATCATTAGCTGAAGGCATAGAATCAACATGATCTCCAGAGGTCGACGGGGATGGTCGGTTCAGGTCTTGAGAGCATACCTCTAAGACTCTGGGACTTTCAGGATAGTCTCGAAGGAGATGGTCACCCTTACATAGCTTGCAAGGGAATCTAACCTTCCATGGAGGATTAGAAGGTTTGTCTACAGTAGGTGCATTTGGATTAACAGTCGCACGGTTGGCCTCTCACTTATCTGAATTCTTCTTCTTCTTCTTCTTCTTCTTCTTCTTCTTCTTAGCCTCCTCGTTACTGGATTTCAAACTTTCACCAAGTGAAGTAGAAGAGGAAGAGCAAGAAATAGGGGGAAAAGGGGAGAGGTCAACTGTAGAATCATCATGACGTGATTCGAATGAAGGGGATGTTTCGACAAGAGTCAGGACGCTCAAGACCACTGAGGTTGAAAACAACTAGACATGTAGACCAATGGTTAACCCTAGAAGGGACAACATCACCATATAAGGAGCATCAACATTTCCAAAAGAAGGAAAAGGACCAAGATTCCCATCTAAGGGAAATCCTTGACTGGTAGATTCTGGAAATGTTGCCATTGGAATCGACCCTAAAGAATTACTAAAGAATATAATTTTAACAAGGAATATTTCGTGGGAAGTTAATTTTAGAACACTAAAGCAAAAATTTGCCTTTTCATGTTTTAAGAGTCGAGAAAAGGGAAAAGGGTGACTCTAGTCTCTTTCGAAATTAATGAGCTCGAAAAGACAAGTGCTCGATGATATTTTAAATTTAACGAGTCAAGAAGACCAAAATGACTGCTCTAGATAATCTAGGCAAAAGGATTACCTGGTAACCATGAACTGTCGAATACCTCCCGGTGAACCGAGAGGTACGAGCAAGCAATCTCCCTGAATGTTGTGTTCGGTGTATCATGTTTAAAAGGTGGCAGACTCGGCTTCCTATGGATACTACGGGGAGCACAAGTCTGTACTATTGTTGTCTAGTGCCGAAGCAAATGACAGCTGCTAGGTTTAAAGACGTTATAAAACGTCTCTAGCCTAGACCACTAAATGTGAGCATTAAGTTTCAATGCTTCTTTAGGTTAATTCAATAAATTTTAACGGTTGATCTTGAATTAGGTTTTAATTATAAAGCCCTACTACTGTCATCTAAAAAAACTCCTACATGCAGCTATATGAGAAAAGAGATCTTTGTCTTCAATGAAAATCAACACTAATTGAGGGATAAAGATCACACAATCAATGAAACAATCAAAGAATGAAATCTTTCACTAAGGTACGTCCTAAATGCACTTAATCTTTCCTTAATAACAAAATAAGTTTCATTTCATTTCCATGCCTATGATGATGCAATTTTAGCTTCTTAATAACACTACTAATGCAATATTTTCGCTTAAGTAAACTAGAATGATGTTGCTCTTTTCATAAAATGAAAAATGAATCTTTCACATAAAGCACTTTAATGAAAATTTTCTCAATTTCGAGCAAACAAGCATCGATCAAACCCAAAGCATGATAAATGAAATTAAAAGCAACTTCTTCCATGAATCGAACAAACCAAACATATAATTGTTTCATTTGACAAACCAAACAATGTAATCTATGCTTGGAAAGAGAAAAGAGACACTCGAAATAAGAGAACAAACAAGACTCTTTCACTCATTTAATTGAAAATGAAGCAATGAAGATGTTGCAACTGAAAGATGGATTAAATGAAGCATCAAATTATTAATTTGACACAATGAGTAAACAAACAAATAAATGGTAATTAACCTAGATGCCCTAGGGTCATAGAAACCATCTAAAAAACTCAAAAAAAAATCAAGCAATGAAACTTCAAGTCAATCAATCAATCAAAACCAACAAAAAAAGCATCCTAGTCACTTATGGGAGGAAGAAGAGAGTCTGAGGGTGAAGACGCACTAGCACTGGAATGGGAGAAATTCTAATTTTTCCTTAACTCAAAGATTGGAGTGACTACCTAACTGACAACTAGCACTGATAGGCATGACCGACACGACTGACCAGTACTACAACTAGCGATGATGTCCTAATCGGTGCGATTGCCTAACTAACAACTAGCGCTGATTAAAGGATTCAAAGAAAAAATAAAAAAGAACTTCACACAGGGTCAGACTTAACACATCAGAGGATGGGCTAAACCAATCAAGCACACAAACCAACCTAAATGAAGCTTTCTAGTCAGGGAGAACACAACCTATACAAGCTACAAGGCAGAAATCAAGAGAGCAAAACACATTGGTTAAGATCTGGGGTGAACCCTAATCTTCACCTACAGGCATCGGCACGACTGCCTAACTGACAACAAGCGATAGAAGGGGGTCTTCATGACTATTTTTTAGCATATCGTGTTGATCGGCGTGACTGTTAGTGAAATAAGCGCACTGAGCGAGGATGCAAAGAAAAACATAAAAATTTTCGAAAATTGGGACCAGAGTAGTAAGTAAAGCAAAGCAAACATAACTAAATGGAAATGGAAAAACTAGAAAAGTTCACACAAAACCACGAAATTCTCAATCAAACAAACAGAAGGATTGGTTCTTGTTGGGGCAAAGTGTTTACCTGTCATTTAATTTGTCAACCCAGGGGTTTTGTAAACTTGTGAAGCATGCATGCACCGTATGTTCTAGAAATTGTCTTTCAGTTTAGATTAATCTAACTACAAAATAATGAAAACCAATTCATCTAATCTATGAAATCAAATAATGAAAATGAAATTCAACTAACCTATGAAATCAAAAACAACTAATGTATACTTAGTTACTCCAACATTCAATTATGAAGTGTTACCTTCTTGAGATGATGTGTAAGTAGCTATTTATATTTTAACTTGTAATGTCCTAGCAAAATAAGTAAAGTAGGTAGAAAATAACTCAGTAATTGCATGTATTAAATATTCAACCATTCAATCTTGAAATATGGTTAAATCAATTTCTTAGAATGATCTTTAGGAATATCAGTTAATGCAATTAAATTAGGATCTTAAAAGCAAATATAAATGCACAAAAAAGTAAAGCTCAATGATTGCATAGGTTGAACATTCAATCATCCAATTTGAAATCACCTTCTTAGCCTGATCTTTTATTCAATTATACAATGAATTGATAGTTTGATCTAAGAAAGTGAATAGCAGAACATGAAAGGAAACTAAATAACTATGAGCTCTTACCTCAAACTTAATCCAATTGGAAAATACATAAATCTTTCCAATTGAAATTTTTTAGAAAAGCAAAGACTACACAGTCATTCTAAAACTAATACTAAGAAAGCAAATGAACTTTAATCTGTAAAAGCAATTAAATCTCACACATTTTAGGCAGCTAATCTAAAAGTGTGAGAGATGGTAAATTGAGATTCTCCATATGTAATCAAAACCAAGTCAAAATGAAGGAACATTCATGAGTAAGGTGCCACAATCTAATTCTATATTCAAAGCTTGAAAATAACTCCAATTTTACACATGAAAATGATAGGAGAAAACTTCCCCTATTTATACAAAAAGATGAGAAACTATCTTATTAATGAGAGTCCGTGAATCTCTCCCCATATCTCTAGAGTTACAATCAAAATAGGAAATGATAAGACACGTATTCTTAGAGTTTAAATACAAATAGGAAATGAGACACATATCCTCATGATCCCATAATCTTCTCCACTCAAATTCGAATTTGGTTTTAGGAGCCCACATAAGGGTCCTTTAGAAGCTTCTTTTTGACCTACAGATGTCAACAATCTCATCCCACTTGTTAGGTATAAACATATACACATTATTTTCTAATTTTTAACTATAAATTCACTTAAAAATGCTAAGAATTAATAAAGTTT
>Ga0068628_1001044_pt1 | contig 11059 bp, 11 predicted proteins | sample InSIn2gowninarea_FD_77431 | JGI IMG/M metagenome (GOLD analysis project Ga0068628, IMG submission 77431) | Clean room microbial communities from NASA Spacecraft Assembly Facility at Jet Propulsion Laboratory, Pasadena, California, USA -... ... | reverse complement strand
CCCCCCCTTTGTCTGTTCTTAAAAATTTCAAAGAATAACCACTATGCTTTTCAACATAATTCTTGAACTTTTTTAAGTATGCAAAAGCTTCATCCTTGTGCTTAAGAAAATAAACCAAATACATTCTTTTACAATCATCAATGAAGGTAAGGAAATAAATACTTTTACCAATACTTGGAGTTTACATTGGTCCACATATGTCACTATGCACCAATTGAAGGGGGTAAGAGGCTCTCCATGATTGACTTTTTGGGAAGCTTGATATTTAATGCTTGCCCATAGTACATACGACACACACTACTTTATGATCTTGGACCTTGGGTATCCCATACACCATCTCATTAGAGACCAAGCTTTTCAAACTTACAAAATTGAGATGCCCATATCTCAAATTCTAAAGCCAACTCTTATCATCAATAACAAAATTAGCAACATTGGAGATTTTCTCACCAAATTTAAGAGGAAATAATCTATTCTTTTTCATGGTAACAGTGGTTACATGCTTATGCCCTTAATTTTTATCATAAATCATATATTTTCTATCCTCAAACACAAGCTTGTAGTTCTTCTCCATTATCTTCCCCACACTCAACAAATTATGTTTTAGTTTTGGAATGAAATATACATAATTTACCTTCTTGTTACCTTCATTTATGGATACCTCCATAGATCCCATGCCTTCAACTTGAATGGCTTTTTCATCTCCTAGTATGATTTGGGACTTGTAGGAGTCATCTATGGAACAAAATAAATCTTCTTTTCCGATCAGGTGGTTAGAGCATCTGGTGTCAAGGATCCATGTATCATCTTGATTTTGAGATGAGTGAACATAATATAAGAATAAGGTGGTGGATGTATTCTTCTCACCATAGTTGGCACTTTGGTCTCCTTCTTGAGAAGCCTTCAATCTACATTCTCTCTCATAGTGTCCATACTTATTACAATAGTAACATTGCTTGTATCTTTTTTCACCTCTTAGAGAATCCCCTCTACCTCTTCCTTGGAATCCTCCTCTACCTTGGAATCCACCTCTCCTTCCTCTTCCTCTTCCTCTACCTTGAGCTCCCCCTTGAACACTAGTGTCACCTTCTCTAGAAGTGAAGGCCTTCTCTTCCACACTCCCAACATTGGTGGAGAAATCCTTTCCTCATGTGACATCAAGGAACCAATGAGCTAGTTAAGAGTGAGGGTGCTCAAATATTTAGTCTCTTCAAACATGATAGCAGTTTGGCTCTATTTGAGAAGAACTGTTCTTAACACTTTATTCACTATAATATAATTTGTGATCTCCTCTCCAAGTATCTCCATCATTTGAACACAAGTCTTCACTCTTACACAATACTCTCGAACTTTCTCATCCTCTTTTTGCTTTATATTTTCAAACTCTATTTTTAAAGTTTGAAGCCTCACTTGCTTCACTAGGTCATTTCCTTGGAACCCATCTTTCAATACCTTCCATGTATCCTTTACCTTATTGCAACTTGCAATCCTTGGGAAGAGCCTCTTCTCCAATGATGATTCAAGATGGTAGATAGCAAAGGAATTATTCTTTTGAGCCTCTCTTTTAGCAGTCCTATCAACTTGAAGAGGTGTGGACCAATTTGGTTCCACATAGCCATCTTCAATGATATCCCATATTACCTTGCCTATGAGCAAGTGCTTCATCTTCAATGCCTAATATTCATAATCCTCACCCTTGAATTTTGGTATGGGAAGAGAATTCACTCCAGAGGCCATCTCACTCACTCCAACAAGCTCAAAAAAAAACTACAGGCCTATTTGGATCACTTTTTGTAAAACTTGCTAAGTTGTTGCAAAGTACCCACACCCTCTTCAAACCTAACTAAGATCAACTAGCTCTAATGCCAATATGAAATAATATACTAGAATTGAACACATACTAACTTAATTCAATTAACAAATTCGAATTACAATTTATAGGACCTCAATGAGTAATTGATCTAAGCTAATGGAGGTTACAAGTTTGATAAATAATTAATGCTATGGACTGTTACATAAATCCTCTAAGAATATACTGAAATTAACTAATTGGGAGTCACATTCATGTTTTGGACCACTCTCTCATTATCCTAGACAAGTAATAGACCTTACAATAATGTGCAACTAAGAAAAATGAATCAAAACATCATAAATACTTGTAACTATCAAAAATACTAACAAAACATGGTACGTCTCGAGAAACATGGTCACATTTTTGAAATGTGGAGGGTGCAAGTATTTGGGAAACTCAGAGGGTGATGACATTAGGAAACACAAGGGTATTTTAGAAACACAATCACATTTTATTCTGGCAGGTCTGCAAAATTAAAACCTCTAACATTTAAAACCAGTCAATTGTAGTTTTTAAAAATACATGAGATCTTCCAAACTATGGTACCCATTCTATTTATATCTTATAATCATTACGATCTATGAGATTATGTTTCTTTGCTGAATTTTATCAAAGAGTACACTTGCCTCGTCATGAAAACTATTATGTGCATACCCTAGTATTTATAAAGTCTTTTATTTCATATAGATGACCAACAAATCTAATTAAGTAAACCATACATAAGTGTTCCATTACGGGTATAATAAAATAATAATCATTCATAGATTTAAAGTATTGATAGCCCTCTTTCACTATACCTACATCCAAATAATACACTAAAAATGTAACATCATTTAGATGAATATCCACACATCCCATTCGTTCAAATAGTTTGATGGTTTCATTTCTTCAACCATTATTTGCATGCCCTCCAATCATCATAGTACATAAAATTATTTGTTCATAATGCATCTTTTCAAACAAAACCCTTACCATATTAATGGTCCTATATTTTTCATATTATGTCTTTACTAAGTAGATTCCATTGTATGATGGATATGAGAAGATATCCATATTTAGCACTACAATCCTCAATACAGTTGGCCAATCGAGGGGTTGGATTTGCTGGTATGCTTAGACTATTACTCTACTTCAATATATTAACATAGACATCATGAGACCTTGTCCTACTAAATCATGAATCAATGCTTAAGGATATTTGAGATGAGATCTACTCAACATATATAAAAACTACTTGGACTCATTCAAAGGAACCTCTTTCACCAAAATTTCCCCATTACTCCTACTTTTATCTCCAACTAGAGAATGGATTGATCACTACTCCAAAATATAACTTGATATAGATTAATTACAAAGATCAGAGATGCATACCCTAAAATCTTGGATTACTTACAAAGATCAAAGATGTCTTTCTCTTTTTATCCAAGAATTATTCAACCTCGAGAAAAAACTACTTAGTAATAGTTTACAGAAGATAACATGATGCTAACTTGTCACTTCATTCTTATAGTCTCCAAAAAATATGAGTAAGAAATGCCAGGTTGACCACATAGATATAACAAGAACATCTCATCGTTGACTCCAACAAAGACCATCTACGATAACATCAAACTTTTATATCCCTCACTTCTTTGCAGCCTTGAATATTGGGAGAAATCCTTGATTCATAGATCTTGTATATCATCTGTTATAATATTTATTATTTTTCTTACTTGATTTTGTATGGATTTGAATTAGGCACTCCTATTTCTTTATATATATTTTACTTTACAGTCCTATTGACCTATTTTGGTCACCGATGGATATTAATATAAATTCTATTCTATTCTATTCTATTATATCAAGATGTTATCACAATTGCATGTAAAAGAAACCCATATACAAATTAGATTATGTATGATGTCCAACAAGATGCAAAATTATCATACACTTTAAACATTGAATATCATTAGAGAGATCCAACAAGGTATGTACAAAGTGAAGCAATATAGTTTGGTTTTTTGTGTCCACAATGTCCAAGTTATTTGACCCTGCCACACATCTTATTGAACCTCTCTTTCTATGATGTGCACTAGTGTGTTATTTGATTGTACATCATATACTTGCATAAGTATGTTATTAGTATAAACAACTACAATATCCATATCATTATTTTATAATATAGTTCTTGGTGTATCTAGACATACATACCAACTTATTTGGACTTATTATATGATATTTATAAAATATTTACTATAATACCATTGTAATATACTTATACCATGATTATATAATATAGTTTGATGTAATATACTCATATCATACTTGTATACTAAGTTTTATATAATACATTCTAAAGATGTCTTCTATGCAATGTGCAAGTTTTCGATACTAAATTGAAAAAAATGAAATAAGGCATTCAAATCTAGCTTGCTATATATGGGTATTTAAGGATAATATTATTTCACAAATAACATGCATAATGTAGTTTATTTCTATTTCATTCTCAAAGATTTTATATGAAAAATTAGATAGCCTCTACACCATGCCCATTTTATACATATCCTATGATCATTTCATTTCATATAATTTTCTCTTTGTTACATTTCGCTAAAAATATTTTTATCTTTGTTAAGAATCCTAATATGGGAATAATTAATCATTATAGTACATGAGATGGTGTCCCTCTTTATTGCATTTTGTCAAATAATACATAATTCTTTTGTATGAATTCTATGTGCACCAAGCAAATAAGTCGATATTGTAACTTTAAGTTTTACTGACATGCTATTTATAAAATATTTTTCTTCATTTAAACAACCAATGTAACCAATAAGATTAACCATATATGTATAATGTTCCATTGTGGGTGTAATGCATTAATAATCATTAATGGATTTGAAGTATTAATAACCTTATTTTACTAGACCTATATGGTTACATGTGAACATTGTATGGATTAATGACCATATATTCCATTTGCTTAAATAGTTTGATGTTTTCCTTGCTACAACTATTCCTTGCATACTTTGTAATCATTGTATTCCATGGAATTATTTATTTATAACACATATTATCAAACAAAACCCTTATTATCTTAATGATCCTACATTTTGTGTACATGTCTATCAAGGTTATTATCATAATTTCATGTGAAATAAACCTACATCTATTTTTTTTTCATGAATGCATATGCCCCATTTTAAAGAAGTAAAGGTTGCTTATATAAGGAGAATACTTACAAAGCTTATTGAATTTGGTAAAAATTCAATCAATTACATTTTTAAAAAAATACATGGAGAGAATCTAAACCATGCCATTTATGCGCATATCGTATGATCATTGCACTCCATGAGAGTATGTATATCTACTACATTTTTCTATAAATATTATCTTCCTTAAGAAGACCAATCTGGGAATATCCTATGATCATTCTAGTCCCTAAGATGATGTCTCTCTATTAACTTTTATCAAATAGTATACAATATCTCTCTCTAAATATATACCTAAGAGTTTCAAGAGTTGCTTGCTTCAAGGTATGAGAAATTTCTCTACTTGATTACCACCCATATTTTCTAATAGGATACCTATTAGTGTTGGAATATGTAATGCATAATTAGAGATTAAGGTTCTTATATATTATAATTGAATAATAAGAATAAACTACATAGCTATAATTACCCAAGTAGGAATAAATATTAAGTATCCACTTCACCATAAAGTAGAAATAGAATCCTATATATAATAAGATGCATGGATTAATATCTTTAGGCTCTTTATATCCTCAAACTCTAGATAGAATTGTCATGGGACTCATAATTATATTGAAGAACTGTATTAGTTGTAGAAGCAATTGTAGAAGAGTAGTAGCTATACGAATAGAATGAAAAAATACTTGAAATATTATTTTTTTCTATTTATTATGCATTGTGTGAGTTTCTTATCCTAGATTATCTCCTATATATTCATTGTAAAATATAGATCTTTCTAAACTACATTTAAGATCTACAATGCAACAACTCATTTATTAAGCTCTCTTTGAAGATTATTTATTTCTCATTTCAAATAAATTTCTATTTTATTCCCTTTATGAGTATTTTTCTTACTTTACTTAACAAAAGATTTTACTATCTATAAAATTTTGAAGTAGTTTCATTTGTTTCTTCCATAAGTATTTTTTGTTGTTTAAAATAGAAATTTTATTTCAAGTTCAAATTTATTTTAGTGGTTGCACTTAATGTTTGTTTGAAACTTTACATAAACTTATTCTTTTAGTCTTATTCATCTTAAAATATTACCTAAGACTACAAGATTAGTTCATAAAAAAGTAAAAAGCATTAATGATTGACTTTCAAGATATCTTTCTAAAATATAAGTCTAACATTCTATTATGTCTTATTTAAAAGGATATGAAGTCTTTTTCAATCATTTGAAATAACATAAAGTCCTCATATTCATTTATGATCTTATGGGATATAGTTATTTAAATATTGAGATGTCTATTGTATAAATGTCATTACATTATACAATAAAGTATTATTACTATTTTTTTTTTACTTCAATAGCAATAGTATTTAAAAAAATTAATACTTATAAAAGTATGTGATCGATTTAAAAAAAATAAGTGTCTATTTTTACTTTTTTAGTTGACACTTAGACTCTCTCCAATGCAACTTGTTTTGAATAAAATGTTTACCTTTAAAATATGTAGTATATAAGTTATATATATGCTAATTTTTTCATCAGATCAAAATTATAATATTATTCCATATTTAAATACCCATTATCAAGATATATTTACATAACAATTCAGATAATCAAAATTGAAGTAATAATAATTTAATTATAACCTTAAAGGTATAATATATTTCCCATCAAATATATTTATATATATATATATATATATATATATATATATATATTAATATCTTACTATATAAATAAATAGATCTCTTTGTCATCTTTCCAACACCTTTTGGAATTGTTAGAAATGGTACTATAAGAGAACATTATGCCATTTTAAAGTTTTTGAATTTTTGTTTCCGACCCATTACTCCCATTTTCTGATCGACTGTTAGAATCCTTATTGGCTGAGTATTCTACATAAAAGATCTTGTCATAGATCTTTATTTTTTGGTATGTGAATAGGTTTCACTAGTGCACATGAACTTAAGACTCAAAAGTCTATATGAGAATGGATACTATATATATTTTTTTTAAAGGAAGAAATGTGAATTTTAAATTTTTTTTTTGCAAGTACTCCAAAATGTGGAGTTTCTTTGCATATTGGTAACTGCGAATAGGTCTAGCGATTGTGAATGATATAGGAAATATAAGGGAGCAAGCCGGCCATCGATTGACATTCTCTGTAACTATTTCCAGTCACCACAACGAAAGCAAAGACAACAAACACGAAATAACAACATAGCCAAAAAGCATCCTCACGAATCAAACAAGAAAAATGCAGTCTCTTTCTATTTCTGGAAAAACTTACAGATAAACAAAAACTAGATGTAGTCGCTTACGTCTTCTGCAACTTAATAGCATGTATTTTAATTTCCCTCCTTTTTTTTTTGAACACGACTAGCTACAGTCAACGATCCAGCTAACTCAACTACTAAATTTGACATATTTAATGTGAAAAGAGTTCCCACTAAAAACTTCGCTAAATGTGGTAGGTTGCATGTGGATCCCTACTAAAAATACACCTAACTAATTTTACTTCTATGTGTAGAGCCATCCCTATGTCAGTCAGGTCTGACATCAGCTTTTGGGAGATCGTGCTTCTTTTCTTTCATAAAATGCACTGAGGTTGAGTTACATTAGCATCTTCAAAAATCCTTTGGTACCAAAGCCTTTCATTGATGATGTCATATGGAGGGGGTCTGGGATTTGGCATCCTTTGCATTTTGGTTTCCCGAGGCTTTGACAACATCAGCTATTTTCTGTAAGCCACCACATGTCCTAGAGGTGACGTCTCTGAGGTGTGAGGCTTGTAGTAGCCAAACTCTATCATGTGTCCTGGCTAATGATGTAAGCAACCTCTTCAAATGGTAAGAGCCAAAGATTTTACATTGATGACATAAGTAGGAGGGGGGTGAGAAGTCCGAGCTCCTTTGTATTTTCATGCCGAGTGATCCTGCTAGTGATGTCACCAAAGGTGATGACATCAACTGTGATCAGATGTAGCCACGTGTCCATGCTGATGACATCAACATGTGTGGGTCAAGAGTAGCCGAATGTCACCACATGTTCACTTGGAGATGCCTCTACGGAGAGAGGGATTTGATCACCGGATGCTGCTGCATGTCCCAACTGGTGATGTGAGCAGCCTTTACAAAACTAAAGTAGTCGTGAACCTTTCCTGGTGATGTAAGCAAAAGGGGGGGTGCTTTCATGGCATTGGCTGAGAGCTTGGAGTGAGTGACATAAGTTCCTATGGAATTCGCTTCATGGCATTGGTTGGGGCTTGGAGCTAGTTGATGCAAGCATGATGTAAGTGAGAGTAGTGACACTAGCTAGAGGGGAAATACAAAGGGGCCAGGAAGCTTGGTTGATGATGTAAGTAGATGGAAGGCTCGCTCCTCGACATTGGTCGAAGGTTAACTATTGGGTGACATCAGCCTGAGCAGGGTCTACACTTTACTTTGTGTAGAAAGATGGGAAGGGGGTGACATCAACTGGGAGCATAAAGCTAAGGAGCTGGAGGTATTTTCTGGTGACACAAGCAGCTGGGGGGTTCCTCTCATGGCATTGGTCAATGACTGATGTGCAAATGATATCAACATAGATGGGGTCCACATTCCACTTTGCACAAAGGGCTGGAAAGTGGATGGCATCAGCAGGAAGCTATAGACTAAGGGGCTAGAGGCTTTTACGCATGATGTCAGCTCAAAGGAGTTCAAAGCTCTAACATTGGCTGAGACCTGAGTGGAGGATGATGTCATGCATGTAGATAGAAAACAAAATGCTAAGGAAACCGGGGATCTTTGAGCGATGACATGAGAAGCTGGTGTTTCGCATTTCGGCATTGGTCCATGCATGGTCCCCACTTCCATCGAGTTTATTATTTTAACACTACCCCTTAAATTCGATGAGTTTGCAATTTCTTCTCTTTACATCAGAGAGAGAGAGTCATGCCTTGTCAGCTCGACCTTTAATTCCTTAAGGGTAATTTCTCCTTCCTTATTGTCAACACCAAGATTAACATGCTATTGCTCGAATAGTCTAGTTCCTAACACCTTGGTGAAGATATCCACGTAATGCTCTTCTGATCTGCATTGCTCCATGGTGATTTATCCAACACTTATTAGTTTCTTGATATAGTGATACCTAGTATCAATGTGCTTGGTTCTCTTATGAAATATCACATTTTTAGATAGTGCGATGGCTGAACTATTATCGCATAATAGTTATGTTGCCCCTTTTTGCTTGTGCCCCAAATCTTTTAACATGCTCCTCATGTAGACTACTTGATAGGTTGCCCCTATAGATGCTATGTATTTAGCATCTACTGATGAGAGGGATACGATGGGCTACTTCTTTGATGCCCAAGAAATGGCACCAGATCCCAGATGAAACAAGTATCCAGATGTGCTCTTCCTATCATTAGAACTTCCATCCCAGTCACTATCTATGTATCCGATCAGTATGAATTTGTCTATTTCCCTGTAACTGATTCCATATACGATTGTCCCTTGGACATATTGCAAAATCCTCTTAGCCGCTTGCAAGTGTGATGCTATGGGATTCTCCATGAATCTTGAAATTAAACTCACTGCATACATGATGTCTAGGCGTGTGGCTTTTAGATACATGAGACTCCCTACTATGCTTTTGTACAGAGTGGGATTCACACTCTTCGTGGAGTCTTTTTTCTTAGCTTGATTCCCATGGTTGTAGGTGTGGGAGCTGGTTTGTAGGTTTCCATTCGAAACCTCTTTAGTATGACCTCCGTATACTTGGATTGGGATATGAATATCCCATGCTCTAGCTGTTGGACCTCGATTCCAAATAAGAATTTCAACAGACCCAAATTTGTCATTTCGAATTCTCCCTTCATTTCTTTTTTAAACTCTTCAATAAGAGCTTTGTCACTCCCCATGAAGATCAAAACATCCACATAAAGAACTACTGTTAAGAACATGTCTATGCTTTGCTTGATGTACAGAGTGGGCTCTCCATTACTTATGCTAAAATTATTACTCATGAAATATGAGTCAATATGACTATACCATGCACTTGGTGCCTGCTTTAGTCCATATAGTGCCTTCTTCAGATGATAAAATTTATCATCTACTCCTTCAATCTCATAACCAAGTGGATATTCTACATAGATTTCTTCTTCTAGTACTCCATTCAGGAATGCTGATTTCACATCCATTTGATGGACCTTCAGCTTGTATTAGGCTGCTATTGCTAAGACTGCTCTAATAGTCTCCATTCTTGTAGCTGGTACAAAAGTTTCCTCATAATAAATTTCATGCTTTTGCTTGTACCCTTTTACTACCAACCTGGCTTTGTGCTTGTCCACATTACCTTCAGCATTACACTTGTTCTTATAGACCCATTTCATTCATATGGCTTGTTTGCCTTTTGGAAGTTCTCTTAGCTCCCAAGTATCATTCTTCTCAATGGCCTAGATTTCTTCATCCATAGCCTTGCACCATTTCTCCTCTTTCATGGCTTCTTCAAAATGTTATGGATCTCCTATGGGAGAAAATAGGTAGAACATAGCATTCGTGTGCTGGTGGTTCTTAGCTTGCTGATAGAATTTAGTCAAGCTCCTATACCTCTATCTTCTGAGTGATGCTATAGAGGACTCGCTTGTGGAAGTGGTTGGTGCTTGTTCCCCACTTGAGCTTCCTTCTTTGGGTACTGCTACCCCTTGATGTTCATAATTTTGTACTGGAGGTGCATGGGTAGGATTTACTCCTCCATCAATGTGTTCAACTCCAACAACTTGAATGCTTCCATTCCAAGCTTCCTCTTTAGCAAACTTCATGTCCCTGCTGATTACAACCTTCCTTGTTATAGGGTTGTAAAGTAGATACACCTTGGACTGATCACTGTATCCAAGGAAGATGCACTTCTCAGACTTGTTATCAAGCTTTTGTCTCAGCTTGTTAGGTATGTGTGCATAAGCAACGTAGCCAAATATCCTGATGTGGGATACATCTAGCTTTATTCCAGTCCAGGCTTCCTCTGGCACAACGTTATCCAGGCTCT
>Ga0068628_1001043_pt1 | contig 11061 bp, 5 predicted proteins | sample InSIn2gowninarea_FD_77431 | JGI IMG/M metagenome (GOLD analysis project Ga0068628, IMG submission 77431) | Clean room microbial communities from NASA Spacecraft Assembly Facility at Jet Propulsion Laboratory, Pasadena, California, USA -... ... | reverse complement strand
CCAACTTCATTCACAGTCTTGATGCAACACACATGATGCTCTCCGCCATGAAAGCCAAGGAGTACGGTTTGACTTTCTCCGCTGTCCACGACAGTTTCTGGACGCACGCCGCTGATATTGACACTCTGAACACTCTCCTCCGAGAAGCTTTCATTCGCATGCATGCGGAAGATATTGTTGGTCGTCTCGCTGCCGAGTTCAAGATGCGATATAAGGACCACTTATACCTCGCACGCGTGGCACACAACAGTCCTGTGGCGCAAAAGATAGCTGCCTACCGATCCAGTATAGTTGTGAAGGATCTGGAGGGTGCAGGCACAAGAGGCAAGTTTAGGACCAAACAATTAGACGTCCAAAAGCGAAGGCAATACCATGAGCTGATGCAGGAGCATAAACGGCAAAAGCTTCTTGCTAGTGAAGATCCTACTGAAAGGAAGAAGGGTGAAGCCATGATTACTGCAGCAAAGATATTCGAGCAGTTCAGTGGTGACCAGTACCTCGCAAGCAAGAACTCACTCGGAGAGACCGCGCTCGGCCAGGTTCTAGGTGCACAAGCCGATCCAAAACCAGATGTCGTCGAACAAGCACTCCAAAATGAAGACGAAGCTGAGGTACAACACGTTGATTTATCCGCCACCCTCGAGCCGCTGGTCGAGAAGCAGCAGCAGCAGCAGCAGGAACCCGAAGCACATATCGAGGCTTCACCTAAGGAAAGTACCGAAGCAGCAACTTCAGTGAACCAAGAACCCAATGAACCTAAAAAGGCCGCCAGCATGGCCACTTCAACATGGGTCTGGCTACCACTTGCATTCAAGCCGGTTCCAAAGAAAGGAGACTGGGATGTTAGGAGGTTAAGAGACAGCGTTTATTTCTTCTCGTGATTTTTTATTCCTATGGAAGGATTCTCTGGACTGAGGACAGAGACAAATGTGACAAAAGATGTTTTTGTTTTGAGCATTCAGCGATGGTGCTGTGTTATTATATGAGATTTTGCATATATGTGTATATCTACAATAGTGTGGAACTAGAAAGTGTGGAAAGACAAAGGGCAGAAAGGAGGTCAAATGAAGTACGGCTATGATTAGTGTACTACTGTAGTATTGACGGCTCCCTCCGATCTGATCGGATTCGTGTACAGAAATCAATTTATACCCAGAACAATTTCAGAACTTGCAGTGAAATAACATAACGTCAACGTCACATACCTAGCCTTTTCCTTATTTGCATACTTACATATATACTCCCGCACTGTATGTATGTACACATTATCCCCTGCTCCGAGAGTACTTGCTTACTTACCGCAGTGTAGATGTTGGAATCACAGGAATCTGCGTATACACCTCTTTCGCTCTGCACTTTCCCTTTCCCTCTCCCTATCTCTTTGTTCCTGTCTTTGCTTCGCGCTTGCAATTGCGATTGTGGTTTTGGACTCACCGTTCTCGTTTCTATCTCCGCTTTCACAACATCGACTTCTGATTTTCACTGTCTTTCTAGTCCCAACTCGAGATACGGATGGGAATGGCGATCCTACATCATGGCGGTGGCGGTGTTGAGCATGGTATCTAACCCGAGGTGGAGACGTGGACGGGGGTGTGGAAAAGAAAGTGAAAGTGGTACGTGGAGTCAAGAGACATAGATTCGCGGTTGCGAATGCTAGGGTTGTGTGGGGGGTGCCGTCGTAGGAGAGGTGGAGGTCTGGGTTTTGGACAGAGTGATTGGGTGGGGTGGAGACAGGGACGTGAGACGTTGGATGGGGGGCGGAGGAGCGCCGGGGGGCTGGGGTGTGGGAAGGAGGTGTTGGGGGAGGGGAGTGCTCTGTGGAGCGTGGAGTGGGAAGGGCAGAGGAAGGGAGAGAGTTGATGGTGAGGGGTTCGGGGTGTGGAGTGGGATGGATTGGAGCAGTTAGGACTAGGAAGAGATTGCGTTCAGGATTATTGTGGTTAGTAGATGGTGTAGTGGAGGTTATTTTCACTGGAGGTGCTGGTAGCGGCGTGAGAGAAGGAGTCAGTATGAGCCACGGCGTTGCCGATTGGATATCGGGATGGGGTTGTGGTGCTTCGTCTGGTGTGAGTCGTAGCCATGGATTGGAGGAGCCTGTTTGTTGTGAGCGTGAACTCTGCTTCGATGTCTTGAAGCTTGAGGGGGGTGTGGGTAGCGGTGTGGGTGTGAGTATTAGCCACGTTGAAGTGTTAGACATGATGTCGTTCAGTGGTGTATGGTCGGTGCTGTGAGCGGGTGACTCAGTTGTCCGCAAGTCGGTAAAGAATTTTGGTGTGAATTCGCAATCGATACATCGGAAAATAACCGCTGCCAGGCATGGTATCTCGATTTGAAATCTTGTTTAAGTGCCGTTGTCCTTAGTGCTTTGTTCAACCCTTTGTGCTATTTGTGGCTTGTTATACTTACACAGAGCCATCATTGGGGGCAAAATACACACCACACTTAGAATCGGAAAGGCACCAAATTCGAATGTAGGAATATCCTCCCATTCGAAGGTTTTGAAGCACAGCTTTATCAGATCACAAGTTTATGCATTGACTGTTCACACACGTCCGATGCTGCTGAGCAATACTTACACAACTAACCACATGATAATGTGCATACCTCTTGGTCCCGAGATGCTTTGTTCTCATGTTGATAGCCTTCTTCCTTTGTGCTTGTCACGAGGATTTTGCTGTGATACCTGTTCAATTTGCCTCATCCGGCACAGCTGGTCTACTTCATATCCTCAGATATGTGGACTAAGCATCGTCATTCGATTTCATTGGCGTCGACCGGTATGAAGCTTGACAGCAGGGTGATCGACCCACAAGTCGGGTCCGGCAGGCTAAGTATCGATGTCTTGGTAAGGTGGACAGAGCAAGCCACTACCTTGAATCTTATCAGGGAGGAGGTTACGTGGTAAGCAGGAGGTCAGATATTAGATCTACTGGAGCGCCCGGCGCCCATTCTGTACAACCGAGCTTTCTTGTCCATTCTCTGTACAGCCTGTGCAGACCTTGGGAGGCTCTAGCAATCTTTTCTTCTCTTGATTGTCGGGTCGAGCTTGCATTAGCCCTGATTCTCAGAACAAGCCGCAGCCGAGGAGTACAGCCGCTCTGGTTGTAGTGATCTGGAATATCCGCAGGCTCTGGGTACAATAGTTGAGCTTTTTGTTCCCGCCGCTCGTACCAACTGATCAATGCAGTTGTGAGCACTCGTGGATATTCTGAATTGAGTCGGCCAATCTTGGGCGCAGCCGTAGACGGCGTATGATATTCATGAATAGTCGGCACCCGTCCTTAAATGCTGACGACGGTCACCCAAGCAGACATTAATTTGCAATGGTCGTCGTGGTTTTCGATGCTGTACAAGCTCCTTGATCTGTATCAAGAGACACGCCTGCTTTTCACCACGAAGTTGCATGGAAGCAGAGGGCTATTGCACCCATCGTCCTCACGTCTTCCTACTAATGTTAGAGCTGATCTCTTCCGATCCTCTCGTACTCACCATCCGATAAATCGAAGTATGTGTTCCCTTTCTCCTTGGGTACGGTTAGCGTACAGCCACAACAACTTAAACTACGTATTCAGGCATAGGAAACAAAGTAGTATTTGCACAAGGTCGTGTTATTGATCAACGGCGAGGAGACGATCACTACCTCTGCCGGCTTGGTGGCTGTATGGAGCATACATTGCTGCCACAAGTAGAAACATAAGAGATTTTATGTCGAAGTCCTGCTGACAGCAGATGTACTTACAGCTTCAGACCTACGGTGAACCTCAAGGTCCTCTGACCACGTTCTGTAGTTGATCACCACTGCCGGGTCATGGCTGAGCGAATTCAAAGATTGCAAGACCAACTGCGCTCCTGCCTGCCGAGTGCCTATGTAAGATGAGGTAAGTCACAATTTGTACACCGGGATGCATATCCGAGGGCTATCCTCTTCCTCTATCTCGCAGAAAGCACGACCATTCACTGTCAATGCGAGCTGGTCAAATGCGGCCAAAGAACCTTGCAGTCTAAAAGACGTAGTGTGTTGACCGTTTTCCTTTGGTTGCGATATCCTTCAGAGCAGAGTGATGGGAAAGACTGGTACACTGCAGTCTGCGAAGTCGTGAAGGTAGTGAAAGTACCTCGAAAAGAGGCAGGCAGGACCTTCACTAAACTGTTCGTGGCTTAGTGCCAAACCAAGTTTCTTTGATCGCTAGTGGCTCTACTTTTTTGTTCGGTAGCGAAAGGAATTTATCACCTGCCTCTGCATATCCTCTATAACCATCCTCTTGTCAACTCTCTTCCAATCTTGTCGTCGTTGTCAACCTGCCTTCGCTTGTTTGCAACTTCGTATTTCCCATACCCCCTTACTGAAAATACTCGTGGCCGAAAAAAACTCAGAAAACCCCAAGAAAACCAAATTGTCGCCTTGTAAGTTGTGCACACTATCACTTCTCACCTCCTGGTAGTCGACAACGACTTTCTTTGTTCAGCCACTAATTTGGATGAAAAGGCTCGACATTACCATCTAGTGAAGTCTCTCAGCTGTAACATTCTCAAAAACCTACTATTCCAATAAATCATCACTTCCAACAAGAAAAGGTTCGTGCCTTCCTGCGATGAGCGCACAAAGTGAATTTATCAAGTCAAAAGACGGAAAACTGACTGGCAATAGCAAGATGTCTGCCGAAACCGCTACCAACCCTGTCGAGGGTCAGAACACCAGCGATGCCCCCAGCCAGAATGGCGCCGCTCCCACCATCAACACCAATGTTCAAACCGACGGCGCAGCTGATGGTGAAATGCAAACTCCTGCTTCTGCCAATCCCAACGCGCAGCACTCTGCTTCGTTGTACGTCGGCGAACTCGACCCTTCGGTCACTGAGGCTATGCTCTTCGAACTATTCTCTTCTATCGGTCAGGTTGCATCTATTCGTGTCTGCCGTGATGCAGTCACCCGTCGCTCTCTCGGCTATGCCTATGTTAACTACAACAATATCGCTGATGGAGAACGTGCCTTGGAAGACTTGAATTACACTATCATTAAGGGCCGACCATGCCGAATCATGTGGTCTCAGCGGGATCCTGCTCTTCGAAAGACAGGTCAAGGCAATGTCTTCATCAAAAACCTTGATGCCGCAATTGACAACAAAGCTCTCCACGACACTTTCTCCCAGTTCGGCAACATTCTCTCCTGCAAAGTTGCTCAAGACGAATTTGGTAACTCCAAGGGCTACGGTTTCGTCCACTACGAAACTGCTGAGGCCGCCAACAACGCCATCAAGGCCGTCAACGGCATGTTGCTCAACGACAAGAAAGTCTATGTTGGCCATCACATCGCAAAGCGAGATCGCCAGAGCAAGTTTGAAGAGATGAAGGCCAACTTCACCAACCTCTACATCAAGAACATTGATGAGTCTGTTACCGACGACGACTTCACTGTCCTTTTCGAAAAGTACGGTGAGATTATCTCAGCTGCTGTCACCCGTGATGATGCAGGCAAGAGTCGTGGATTTGGCTTCGTCAACTACACCAGCCATGAATCTGCAGAGCAGGCTGTTGAGGAGCTTCACGATAAGGACTTCCACGGCAAGAACTTGTATGTTGGTCGTGCCCAGAAGAAGCACGAACGTGAGGAAGAGCTGCGCAAGCAGTATGAGGCTGCCCGCATGGAAAAGGCCAACAAGTATCAAGGAGTTAACCTGTACATCAAGAACTTGACCGACGATGTCGATGACGACAAACTCCGAGATATTTTCGCCGCCTACGGAACCATCACTTCTGCCAAAGTCATGCGCGATGCCAACGATCGATCTGTCGATTCTGATTCTGAAGATAAGGAAAAGGAAAACAAGAAGGATGAAGAGACAACCGAAACTGTCGAACCCAAAGATGAAGAGAAGGATGATGCTGATAATGACACCAAAGAGGCCAAGAAGGATGGCAAGGCCGCTCAACGTGCTTTCGGCAAGAGCAAGGGCTTTGGCTTTGTCTGCTTTAGCAACCCTGATGAAGCCTCCAAGGCCGTTTCGGAGATGAACCAGAAGATGATCAATGGCAAGCCACTCTACGTCGCTCTTGCTCAGCGGAAGGACGTTCGAAAGAACCAGCTGGAAGCTAGCATCCAAGCTCGAAACACTCTCCGACAACAGCAGCAGGCTGCCAACGCTGCTATGGGTGGTGCCTACGTTCCACAGATGTTCTACGGTGCGGCTGGTCAGCAATTCCTTCCTCCCGGCGCTCAGCGTGGTGGTGTACCATTCCCTGCTCAGCCAGGTATGATGATTCCTGGTATGCAAGGTGGTCGTGGTCAATTCCCTGGCGCCTTTCCTCAAGGGGGACGAGGTATGCCACAAGGACAACAGCTACCACCCAGCTTCGGTCTTCCTGGTCAAATGCCCTTCATGGGTAATCCTGCCGCTATGGGCAATGGCATGTACAACCCTCAAATGGCCCAGATGGCTCAAATGGGCCGTGGCGCTGGACGAGGTCAGATGGGCATGCAAATGCCACCAAACATGCAGAACGTTCGAGGTGGCGGCAACTTTCCCCAGGCTGGCCGAGGTGTCTTCCCTCAAGCTGGTCGTGGTGGTCCTCAAGGTCGTGGCCAGATGCCTCAAGGTGGCCCAGCTCGTGATGATGTCTCTACTCCCAGCAACCTCCAGAACCTTTCCGCTCTTCCTCCAGCCAGCCAGAAGCAAATGCTCGGTGAAGCTATCTACCCGAAGATCGCCCTCATGCAACCAGAACTTGCCGGCAAGATCACTGGTATGCTTCTAGAGATGGATAACGCAGAGTTGCTCAGCTTGTAAGTTACTGATACATGTTCGCTTTTATTTTTACTAACTTTCAATAGGGTCGACGATGATGCTGCTCTTGGTTCCAAGGTCCAGGAAGCCATGAACGTTTACGATGAATACATGAAGCAACAAACCAATGGCGCGAAAGAAGAGGACAAGAAGGAGGGTGCTGAGGTGTCTGCTTAAGTGCCTCTCAAACTCTTTCTCGATTGATCTTCCTCGACATTGCCACAGATACTCACTTTCCAAAAGTTCTTGATGGGTGCTATGGATAGCACTCATGTTCTACCACTTACAAATTTTAGGAAGGAGTTCCGGTGCTTTTCATATCGTACCACAGCTCTTCGCTGAGTGTGTGGTGTGAGGTTTCCATTTGTATTCTAGATACCCCGAGATTGAAGCGCATGGAATTGCAGTGTATGTCAACCACATACATGACATAGCTAGTACCTATTACTGGCCACGCCAGATTCCAGGACCAAGTTACTAGCCATTACTGCTATCATCGATTGTTTATTGCAGGAGATAGGTGGTGTAGTACTAATACCAAAAACATCGGAAATTCCAAACAAATTATTTCATTTTTCACTTCTTACCAGTAGACGTTTGACAGGACAGTACTGTACAAAGAACACACGAATCTAGTTGTATTCTTTTATCTCCCTACCAGGTACTTGTTTACTTACTGCTTTCGAGCACTTCTACCATATCGCTGGCGGGACGGATGAATGTGGGAAAGAGGCGATCCCACTCCAGCTTAGCACGTCCAGGGAAGAACGAACTTGGCTCGGGTGATGTTTAAGGTCTAGTACAGTCCTCTGAATCTTGTTGTTTGTCGGTGGACTTACTGAACGTCCTCCTGTGGTAACCGCGTCAAACTTGTCATCTCATGAGGCCGCCAAGAAGCGGATTTATCTACAACCAGTACACTCCCGCTGTGGATGCCTAAGGCCACCCGAACGGTTGTGACACGAAGTCCGCCAGCTAGAATCATAAGGCGTGTATGGGCAAGCTTACATTATACCATCTCACACCAGTTTCATATTTTTGATTCACTCTTGATGATCTGTGGACGTGCGATCTGTGTTGGCCACGTCGCGTCTACGCCTAAATTATCTGCGATTTTCATCACCGAACTAGGGTTTCTGAAGAAAACTCGTCCCACCAATATCAAGTCGGCGACCGCGCCCGGAAAAGTATTTTGCACCAGATCACGAGCCTGGTTGGAGCCAACTATCTCTCCTACGGCTCCGATGATTAGTTTCTTCCTAGAGCGAACAGTTGCGTTTCGCACAGCCGTCGCAAAGTCGGCTTACTGCTGTCCAGCGTTGAACTATATATTCAGCCTCAGATAATTGCCCGCGGAACCAATATCTAGTAAATCGACACCAAGATCCGCGAGGAGTTTCACGAATCGAATAGTGCTCCCCAAGTCCTTATCACCCAACTCTCTGCCCAGCTTTGTCTTCTCCATCCAATCAATCGCACTGATCCTTACAAAGAGTGGCATGGTTCGTGCAATCACAGATCGTACCGCTTGAATAACATCGAACACCAGACGCGTTCGGTTCTCGAAACTCCCACCGTATTTGTCAGTCCTAGGGTTGGTCATGGGGCTCATGAACTGGTGCAACAGATAACCATGGGCTGCATGATGTTCTGCTACATCGACTCCTGCTTTTGAGGCTCACTCAGCTGCTTTTGCGAAGTCGGCCATTAGGCCCTTTATCTTTGCTTGACTCATCTCTCGTGAGTCCCAACATCCACAAGTCGGATCTTCGCCGCTCTTACCGTCCCATGAAAGCTCCCATCCCCCTGATGGATCGACGATGTACTTAGGCCATCCTCCGTGTACAATATCCGCACGAGCGCTGGACTTTCCATGTTCAAGAGCCACCTAAGGAGCTTGTGTACTACATCTTCTCCCTGCATGAGATCATTGCACTTCTATAAAAGCGCTTCAACAAAATCCACGATTGACTTTAAGCAATCTACCTGAGCGTCGTTATAGAGTTCTGGACAATTAACACTAATGCATCCAGCAGGACAGACACTGGTGATTCCGGTCATCAAGGGGCGGCACCCTTGAATGCGTGATGACCGATCGTGCGTCAGACGGTGAGGTACTATGACACCAGTCTGAGGTCCTGATGGAGCGCCTGAGTACTAGCACATTGGAGACACACAAATTTGATTGGGCGATGTAACTCCTCGGATCCCTAAGGGACGGAAGATGGTCGGAATACTTTCGCTAAGCTCTTTCGGTGTTCCTAGACTTCTATCGTGCAGAATTGCGAAGTATGGTATCGCCGGCTGGCGAGTTGCCTTGCATTGGTGTGTCCATTGAGGTAAGTCAATTTGGATCTCAATGTACTGCAATACATGAGAATCAACTTAAACTGATGTTAAATAGTACTTCATGATCGATTTGTATTTGACAAGTCATGATTGCGGTTACATTAATTATGTTCGGTGCGATGGCTATAGTGGGTTCCCGCGAACGATGAACGAGATATCGGGTTAGTCCCATCATGGTTCAGACAAACTGTATTCACGATGCTGTCAAGAAAAAAAGCTGCTCCATTTCTCGGTCTGCTTTCAATTGCTCGCGCGGAACACCTCGGAAAGCTCGAAAGCCATACACAGACTATGATAAACACTCTCGACAAAACGGAAAGGGTCGGCTAGCATTGCTAGAAGACATCACATGGAATTGACTACGCAAAATGAGTACACCTTACCCTTGTCCAAGATACGTATAGAATGTGTCTCTAACTAACTTCCTGCAGACGACCCTCGGAGTCAATCAATGGTCAACATACCATTCACCGCACCACTTCGAGAACCCAGACAAATTTATCCCAGAGCGTTGGACAGACGATAACGCACGCTACGAAGCAGACAGGAAAGATGCCGTACAACCTTTTATCGTTGGTCCCAGAAATTGTTTAGACAGAAAGTAAGGCTCCGAATCCCCCCTTTTTATTGTGCAATCGCCTTCAAAAGATCTCTGCTTGCTTTTATCAGTGAATTCCTCTAACGAATATCACAGTCTGGCATATTTCGAAATACGTCTCATAATGGCCCGGCTCCTCTGGCGATTCGACATGGAACTAGACCCGCAATCTACAACATGGAATCACCAGAAGACTCTTCTTTTGTGGGAGAAGCCGCCGATGTATGTTAAGCTCTCTGCACAGTCTACTTAGAAAGTGGAAGAGTTACAAGGCGAGCTTTTGTTTTATCTATCTTCCTTGAGTCGTTAGTTTTACAGCGGAAGGAATACTTCAATATATAAGTATGTATCAGACTTTTTTATATATATAGAAAGGTCACTGCGTGATAAAAGACGCGCATTATGATTCTCTATTTACGTGCAGTTAGAAACGTGGGTGTCTGCCTCCCCAACAAATTGTTATCGCCTTTTCAAAATGGCAGTTTTGGCCCCTTTAACAAGCACAGTTGACACAGAATCGTCACTCCCCACTGTGTAAGGCCCAATCCCAAGTATCCCCCTGGATATCGGGATCATGTATCAGATCACGGGTAGGGCGTGGCGGTACTACGTACCACCACATGCCATTGAGTACGTAGTCGATATAGCTGTCCCACAGCCCAGGCTTATCCTGGGCTCTCTAGCTTCAACAATACCAATATTAAACCTCATGCCATTTTCTCGTATGTGCCGTGCCTCACTATAGCTGCGCTTGGGGGCTTTACACGCTGTACCGCCCTTGTTTTGCGTCGAACGTCCATCGAACAACGAAAAACCGAGAAATTAAACTTATTGGTTTGATGATCCGTTGACATGACCGCTTCTTCCGCTGCTGTTGCTGTTGCTGTTGCTGTTGCTGTTGCTGTTCGGTTCTTTTGTGATTTGTTTTGCTTGGGCGTCGAAATTTAGATACCACCTTCAGCTTCACGTTAGCTGAAACGAACACAAATAGTAAATCGCAGGGGATAGCAACACGGGAATAAAATTCGAAAAAAAGTCAGAACTTACGCAAGGTCAGTATCATCCCTCGGGTTTCGTTCCCCATCCGTGAACCCGGTCGCCAACCACGCGAAAGTCAAATCCTCATCATCCCCACACAGACTCTTCCATTCGAAATCCTCGTACCTGGGGGTAGACAACAGCTGGAAATAATGCAGTCTACTGCCTGGATGTAGACTATTGAGCTCACCGTCTATTTTGCCGTTCTTGTACGTACTCGCACAATGACTAGCCCACGCCGTTCTCGCCAACCAAGCCAACGCGTGTTTCTGGTATGCGCCTGCGATGTGCGGT
>Ga0068628_1001042_pt1 | contig 11076 bp, 14 predicted proteins | sample InSIn2gowninarea_FD_77431 | JGI IMG/M metagenome (GOLD analysis project Ga0068628, IMG submission 77431) | Clean room microbial communities from NASA Spacecraft Assembly Facility at Jet Propulsion Laboratory, Pasadena, California, USA -... ... | reverse complement strand
ACCTTTATTTGCAACCTATGTTCTCTTTAATGGAATCCAACCCATTGTCTCACGTTTAAATTTCAAATAATATCGTGCTTGTTCCAAAAAATCTATAATCTTTTAAAGCTACTTGTCTACAACCATTATTTGGTCGAGTTAGTATTATAATTATATTCTCATCAAAAATCTATGATGATAAGTGTGCCAATAAGATGTCGATGGAAAATTATTGTGGTGTATGTGAATTTGGTAGCATACAATGGTATTAGCCTAACTATTGGAGTTGTTTTAGGATACAAAGAAGTTAGCAAAACTACACGAGGCAAAGGTGTTATAAGAGAAGGTGGATGCAACACAACGCAAAGAGGGTGTTCTCACGGCTAGAATAGGGCCTTCGCTTGATGAAGCCTATGTGGTGATAGCCACCATCGAAGAAAAACTCGGTAGTCTGCAGGGAATGCAACAGAAGGTATAGGCAAATGGTGCAGGGCCAGCGATGGAGCAGCTAGTTGACTAGATGAAGAAGGCAGCAACACAGTGCACTACCAAAGTTGCAGTGCTACATGTGGAGTTGGGAGGTCCTCGTGACAAGATCTCTGCACCAGCATAGTGACTCGAGGGTGAGTCACTAGATTTATGTTGGGGGCCTATTGGGAATGGGTCCCCTGGGGTCAATTTTGGGGTTAAAAGCCCAAGATTTGGGGCTAAAAGCCAAATTTTTGTGTAAAGTCTCGACATTTTGTGGTGGCGGAGTGTGAATATATAAAGAGTTACTAAGGGTTTCCCACCCTTCTTTTGTGTAAGTCATGTCAGCTCTAGAGATCTGCCCATGGTCCGCTGAGCATGGGATTATATAAAAAGAAGGTCTTAGTGGAGTCTAGGATAGTGCAGTTTAGCTAAGTATTCAATGGTGAAGACTGCATTTGTAATGGGTCTGTGAGAGCTAAGAGAGAAGTGTCTTAGCATAGGAAGAGGTTCTGCAGCTGAGTGCGCAGAGGACTAGGGTAGAAATCTGCAGCTGAGAGCGCGGACCCTTGCATGTATGTGCACAGGGCAGTCAAAGTTTGTACTAAAATCTGGATTATTAATAAAGAGGAAATATTCTGCAATTATCTATGTATGTGTTATTTTACTTCTGTTATGAATGTTGCGATTATGTTATGTTGAATACTGGAGTATGAAGTCATGCTATATTGATACATGAATCTATGTATTTTTCTTTGTCATATGAGTGCAAGTAGGAATATATGTTTACATGAAGATAATCGTAATGCATATCAAAGTAATCAATACTTAAGCGAATCTAGGTAGATACAGAAGTAAGAGTAATTACAGGGGTGTGTAAGTGCCTAATCTATCTATTTAGGGCCCACGAAGGACGACTGAAGACTTTCGTGGAGGCTTCAAGGACAAATAAGAGAGGTACTTTGATAAGACATAAAGGGCTTATCAATTTGCACGAAGGAAGGGTAGGGCAAATAACCGACATCACAACCATCTTAAGGTGTTGAAACTTGGTTCCTGCATCCCCCTATACTGCTTTGGGTGAGACTTCAGTTTGTGCTTTGCAGATTGCTGCCGAAAGGGCCAGTAGTGTAGGGATTTGCTTGGCTGCTCAATGTTGAACCTGGGTCAGGGCCCATCAAGTTAATAGACACTCCCAGTAGGGAAGAAAGTTCCAAATTTTCACCTCCATGATGCATTGTTATGCCACCTAGGACATATCTATTTTCCTTCAAGTGAGTGTGCCAAGATGATTTTGGAGGCACATTATAATCGGGTCACTAGACATTTCAGAGTAGATAAAATAGTGGTGGTATTGTAGAAGTATTTTTATTTGCCAAAACTTCGTCATGATGTTGGGCATTAGATCCTTCACCACCTATGACATTACCAAACCAACCCTCCATAAGAAAGGCCTATATACTCCTCTACCTACTCCTATTCGACCCTGGTAATCCATCTTCATGGATTACATGTCGGGCCTCCCTTCAACTAAGAATGAAAACAACTACATTTTCATGGTTGTCGACTGATTCTCTAAGATGACTATCATGGTGGCGTGCAAGAAGAGTATCACAACAGAGGCCACTACTAAGCTCCTCTTTGAGTGAGTGTGGGTACATTTTGGGATCCCACAGCCCATTATCTTAGATCGGGACAATAGATTCTTAAGTTCATTTTAGTCAATTCTCTGGTCGATGCTGGATACCAAACTTACTAAGTCCATGACATTCCACCCCAAACTGATGGCCAAATAGAGGTCCTCAACAGGATGATCGTACACATTGTGCGCATGTACTACTTGAAGCATCCATGCACATGGGGTGAAAGCCTCCCCTATGTACAATAGAGCTACAACATAGCTGTCCATAGCTCAACGAGCCATAGCCCCTTTCAGGTAAGGTTTGGATTTCAACCACTGTGTCCCATTGATACGAACATACAATTTGCATCTACTCAAAAAGATTTAGCTCACGTCTAGTCTAAAATTGACATGACTAATAGCTTCATTGAGAACATTCAATACATCTTGCAATAGGTCCATGATATATTGGATAGATCCAATGCTAAGTACAAGAAATGCCATGATCAGCATCGAGTGTCGCACAAGTTCTAGGTGGGTGACAAAGTTTGAATACATATGCATAAGGAGTGCCTCATTGGACCCCAGTGTAAGCTTCACCCACTCTAATATGGGCCATACACCATCACCAAGGCTATGGGGGGTAATGCCTTCAAGCTCAACATCCCATTTTTCCTTGGTTTGCATCCAATGTCCAATGTAGACCACCTTCACCCATACTTTTGACCATTATTGGATGCATTCGACATTACAAAACAAATCACTCCAACAAAGCTAAACCAAGATTGTATGGAACATGCCACAACTGATCATCTCATGGACACATAGATCTAGAACACTCGCCAACAAAGGGTCCAACTATATCAAGTTTTCGAAGCAATCCAACTCCTTCACTACGACAAGTGGCTCACCACGGAACAAGTTCAACAGAAATTTCCTCACCTCATGGAGGCTCTCTATGCAATGGGGACCATTGCTGCCTAAGGAGGGAGGAATGATCTAGGTGTATATTGGTGGCCACCCACCTATTCCACCTAGACTTCGAGTCGGTTTCATATGTTTCCTTGTTATTTCAGCATTTGCTATTTTTAGCATTTTTTCAAGTTGTGAACTTCTGGAGCAGTTTTGACCCCCTAAATGGCATTTTTTGAAGTTCCATAATAGGCCCTTAATCATAGGCAAGGGTTTGCCACAAATCATGTAGTAATTGGAGAGATATTTTTAACAAGGTATCGTACCTGTCAAACGAAGATAATATGAGCAAATTACGACCCTCAGAAGTTGGTTGCCCAACTAATCCCAATGAGGCCCACAAACTCTTGGTGTTCCATCTCTTGGGGTTAGGGTTTTGGTTGCTTATGGATATCCCTTATTTTTCAATAGAGCCTCATTATAACAAAATTTAGAGGCATGTAGGTGCTACATTGCCTCTCAAAGATAAGCTACCGTTTCCCGAGCTAATTTATTGCCTTTTTGTTTTTAAGCATATTTTTGTATTTTGATATTAATGAAATGAAATGTTTTTTTTTTTTTGTAAAATTGGTAGTTCATCCTCTATTTATATTTCTTTTTCAAAAACTTTAACAACCATTTTCTCCAGGTGGCTTACCTGCTCGAAGGAAACCAGATAGCCACCTGTCAGCATTAAACCCTGTCCAAAATTTAAAGAGGTTAATTGCTATCCATCTAGCATCATTGTTTTGACTATCTATGCTATTGTTTCTAGAAAGCAAATTAAACATGTAAATGCATTTCATCAAAAGATTTTTTTATATCAAACTGGATTATTGCATTAATCCTCATCTGAGGTTATTACTGGGGTTGGTGCCTTTGCATTGGATCCTGGAATGTCGCTTCGCTGCTCAATTCTCCACTTCATCTCTTTGAGAGTTTGTTCAATTCTACCCAAGGCCAGGTTATTTCTGTAGGTCTGTATCTAAATTGTCACTATCTCCTTGAGTAATTCCACCCTAACTAGGTCATTTTCCTTGTTCTTCTCCTGTGCCTCTGCTCCTTCCCCTGCTGTTTGCTCTCGATGCAGGGTCATGGCCCAAGCCACCACATTCTTCATTACCCAGTACTATTGTATGGTCTGCCTGAGTAGGGAATGCCTTCCTTGAGTATTCCCAAGATCTGGCACCATGCTTTCTCACTCTTCCATGGGGATGTCCTGGTGCTTGATATTGTCATTCAGTTCCCTCTCCCAACTCGCAATCTGGGCTCTAATGTACGACAGATTCCCTACCATGTAAGAATTAATAATTGTCTTCATATGTTCACTACCTGGCTTCCTTCCCCTTTTCCTAGTCGGCCCACTTGTTCCTTCTTCCATCTTAGCTACTGTCTTTCCTCTCCTAGGGGCCATTTTATTACTTGCCTGTCTGCAACTATCTTCTTCCTGGTGTTCTCTGTTTTGTTCACTGTTCCTTCCCCAGTATGTTAATAAACCTATCACAAAATCATTGCATTTATCAGAGATGTAATATTGAATCAAAACAATTTCCCAATTGCTCATTTTCTTTCCCTTTCCTATATTTCTACCTTAGGGGTTTTAGTCAGATTGGGTTTAGAGCCAATCCATTTTTTGGTAATGGTTTGGTGTTTGCTTGGGTTTCTTCCCATTTTCCTCCCATGGCAGCAGTTTGCTGCTGACCTTTCCATTTTTGTCATCATCATGGGTTTCTCCCAGGATGAGGTCTGACTTTTGTTCCACCTTTCCCAGGGTTTCCCTGTCTTATCAACAGGTTTCCTCCTGGAGCCGACTCTCCTTCCCTTCCCCCATGGATGCATGATTTCCTCAGTTACTATAATCCTTGGGGTTCCCCCCCAGGTTTCTTCCCTTTTTCCTATTGGTTCACTCCCATCAATTCCTATAGGGCTGGCTAGGGTCATGTTCTTATGGGGACTACTATAGGCTTCTATCACAGGGTGGCCCTCTCCCTTTCGTAGTGTGAAGCCCTCCCTCCCGATCTCCCTGCCCTGAAAATTTAGATGCATTGCAAAATTGGTTTTACCATTGTCGCGGGGGGTTCTGTTATCTTTTTTTACATTCTTATGCATGTTCCATATCAAATTTCGTATTTTCCTACTGAAGATCAATCTGAGCCTAGCAGGGATGTGGAGTGACAGGACTACATACCAACTTTCAAATCAGTTGCCTTGTCTGTCTACTGCCTGCATCTTCGCTCTTCGGCCACCTTCCCTCTCACCAGCTTTTCTCATCTTCGTCTGCATGCATTTTGCTATATTCTTATTTTCCTTAAGTTTTATTCCTCTCTCCCTCCAGTACCTTTCCTTTACTGCCACCTGTTTGGCTTTATTACCTACATAGATCCCTACACCCTCATCTCGGGATGTTGCCCTTTTGTCCTTACTGCCATCTCGTCTCATTAATCTACACTTTCTCCAGGCTGCTCTTACCATGTTCCTGTTGTCTTTGTCCTGCCACTTGTTATCATTCTTATGCATGCCCTCCTGCTCTTTGCCTTGCCCTCCTCTCTATCATTCTCTTCCATAATTTCCCTAGTACTCTCGGGAGTTGTACCTTCTCTTCCCTGCTTTGTCACCTGCTAGGTTACCTGTCTACTCACTTCATTCTCCGCGTCTGTCTTTTCCCCCACCTATCCTCTTCCTTCCCCTTCACAGCGTCATCTCCCTGGTCTCTGTAGATTTTCTATGATGTTACTTGATCTGGAGTTCCTCTCTCCTCCTTTGTCTTTTGTAAGGAGTTGCACTAAGATTGCCATCTCCTCCAGCTGGACTAGCTCCACCTCACTTGCATCCAGAGTGCTTCCACCATTCTTGCAACCCTAATTTTCTAGGTTGTCTGCTGGTTTGTTGTCCTTCCTTCTCACATGGGTAGGAAGGATGTAGGCTACCTGTCTTATGAGTTTACTTATCTCCTGCACCAACCAGGCGATTCTCCAGCTACGACTAATTTTCTCTGCCTACGTTCCTTACTGTAGTTGTTTTACTATATCCACTACCATTTTCGCATCTCCTTCTACCTGTAACTTTTGGTATTCCTCCCTTATGGCAATTTCCAGGCCTTTCTTTAGTGCATGGATCTTTGCTTCATTGTTTGTGGCATTGCCATAGTCCATTGCATAGATTCTGAGTGTCATTCCCTTGTTGTCTTTGAATACTCTGCCCATCCCTGCCTCGCCTAGGTTTCCTTTCATAGCCCCATCGAAATTCAACTTGATGAACCCTTGTTGAGGATTTTTGTAGTGATTGACTTGCTACGTTTCGTTAGTTTGGTGTTTCCTTGTTGTATTGTGTGTCATGCTTGGCTTTAGTTGCAAGTGTGTCATTATTCTTGTCTCTATTGGGTCAGTTTTCCAATCCTCCTCGTACCAACTCTCTGTGAGAATAGTCTCTCTAATATTCTATATGATTTGGTTCCATACCTCTGTATTTTCTCTACCAACCTCCTTGAAAATCAAGCGGTTCCGCTCTTTCCAGATATTCCACAGAACGAATCCTATCGAGAGTCTCCAAGCCTTGTTGAGGATCATATTCTGGTAAGGTTTATTCCTCGAGTTCTCTATCATTATTTTCATGCTGTTTATGTCTCTATCACTAATTTTAGAAAGTCGTTGATGTTGTCTCCACAGGTTGCCGTTGACTTTGCAAGTGTTGGTTAAATGCTCCATGGTCTCTTCCTGTTCTCTGTAGAGGGCACATCTCGATGGGCCTTGCATTCCTTTCTTCCTCAGTTGGTCCCATGTCAAAGCTCTCCCATGGCTTAGGATCCAAGTAAATAATTCTACCTTCGGCCATGTTTTTGTTTTCCATATGCTTTCCCATTTTTTTGTTTCTAGGTGTTTGTTGTATCTTGCTTTTTGATGGTATCCTTCTGCTATTGTGAACATACCTTTGATTCTATGTCCCCATCTTAAAGTATATGTTCCTTCTTTGATCATTACTTTCCTTGTTTCCATTTCCTTTTTATATATTTCCCAGTGGCCGGTTACCGATGCTTCTCGCTAGTTTTCCTTTTGTTTCCACTTTCTCCAATATCCATCGAATTTCGGGCACTAGTAGTTTCATACTGTATCGCCCTTAGTTTGGCTGGTGAACTGGTGGATTTCTTGGAGTAGAGGCTGGTTGTTGAGTTTTTCTCTCTGTTGCCAAGCCTCTTCCCATAAATTCACTTTATCCCCTCCTCTTACTTCCCATAATCTATGCTCCTTGATCAAATCGTTGTTGGCACTTGCCAAATTCCAGATTGTAGAGCCTTTCTTCTCATTTGGCTTCTTAGCATTCCTTCTGGAGACCTGGGCATCTCATATTTTCTCTCCCATAGTTTTTTCCATAGGTGGTACCCTCCATGTGTCCATCACCGCCACAACTTTGCCCCCATTACCTGGTTCAAGATGTAAGGGTTTCTCAGGCCTAGTCCTCCTTCTTTTAGGGATTTACTTAGCCAACACCAGGATAGAAGCAGCCATTTTTTTATCTTACTCGACCCTTGCCATAGGAACTTTTTAAACATATCTACCATTTCTGGCAGATTGTTTTAGGTGTGGCTTGGCTGGTAAGTTGATAGATTGGTATGGATTGGAGCACCGATTTTAGCAGGATTATGCAGCTCAGGATATTTAGCACCCTGAATGTCCAATTTTGCATTCTCCGTTGAATCTTACCCATTAGGGTTCCCCAGTTAGCAACTCTGTTTTGCTTGTCATTTAACTAGATTCCTAAGTACTTGGTAGGGAAGTTCCCAACTCTAAATCCCATGGTTCTCTCCAGGAAGGCCTGGGAGGAAGCTTGGGTATTGAAGAAATAATTTTCTGATTTTTCTTTGCTTATCTTTTTCCCAGAGGCCCCTATGCATTCTGTGAGAATTTCCATTATTTTTTTCTTCTTTGAGTGTTGCCTATCCATATAACATAACATCATCAACAAATTGTTGGTGGGTTAGAGGTAGGTCATCTCCAAAAAGTCTTAATCCCTTTATTTGTTTGCTTTGACTTTAGCTTTTATCAGTCTTCCTAGTCCATCCACTGCGAGGATAAACAAGAACAGGGATATCAGGTTGCCCTGCCTGAGTCCTATGGATGGATTGAAGGCTTCTGTTGGTGACCCGTTTAGGAGTACTGACATAACTGGCATAGTTATCATTGACATTACCCAGTTTATCCATCTGTCGTCAAAGTCATATGCCTTTAGGATTTGTTGGAGGTATCCCAAATTAAGTCTGTCATAAGCTTCAGCTAGGTCTAGTTTTATCAGCATCCCTTTGGTTTTTGAAATTTTTAGTGAGTAAATTACTTCTTGTGCTACCACTATGCCATCTATTATTTATCTGCCTTTGAAAAACCTTTTCTACTCTTGGGATATTAGCTCTGATAATATTGGTTTTAGTCTATTCACCATGATTGTAGCTAGGATTTTGTATATAACATTGCAAAGTGCTATTGGTTAGAATCCTTGTGGTTCTTCTGAGTTCTTTGTATTTGTTATCAGGGCTAAGAATGTAGCATTCAAGGTTGGGTGCATTCTTTTAGTGCATCGAGACTCTTCTACTGCATTCACTATATCTTGGTTCATAAAGTTCCACGAGGCTTGATAAAATTATGAGGTGAATCCATCCGGCCCAGGTGCTTTATTCTTTGCCATCTTTTTTATTACCTCCTCCACCTCCACTTTCGTTATGACCCTTAAGAGTGCCAAGTTCTGGTCTCTAGTCACTATTTTGGGGATATGTTGACTAATTTTATCAATGTCATCCTCCCTTCTGATATTGGGTTCTGTCAGGAGCTCTTTAAAATGTTATACCATCAGATTCTCCATTTCAGCCTTCTGCGTTATCCTATTACCTTGGTTGTCTTTTAGGGAGAATATTATGTTTTGTTGTCAGTGCTGTAACTTTGCCTTATGGAAGAATTTTGTGTTTCTTTCTCCTTCTTTTAGCCATTGAATTCTTGATTTTTGTTTCCATAAGATTTCCTCTAGTTTTTTTCTTTCCTCCAGTTTATTTAGCACCAGTCCTTCTTCTTCTATCAGTTCTTCATTTATTCCTCCCTCTATGATTTTCTGTTGTATTTGTTTCATCCTTATTTGGAGCGTTTCTTGTTCCTTTTGAATATTTACAAATTCTTCTATGTTCCACTTCTTTATCCTTCCTTTTAAGTCCTTTAATCTGAGTTAGAGGGTGTGCATTTTATTTCTTCCTTCCATCCCAGTCTCAGTCTCCTTCCATCAATTCTTCGTTTTATCTATGGAGGTGGGATCTCTCAACCAGAATGCCTCAAACCTAAAGGGTCTACTTTGGTTCTGCTTATTCATAGCTATTTCTAGTTTAATGGGCTAGTGATCTGACCCTAGACATGAAAAGATTGTTGCTTCATAGAAGATATCTTTTCCAATGAAGTGTTATGTTACTAGGAATATGTCTAGCCTAGATTTTATTTGTCTACTCCCTCCTCATCGATTGTCCCACGTGTATTTTCCATTTATGGTTGGGATATCTACCATTTTCAGTTCTGCTTGAAGCTCCTTGAATCTCTCCATCTCTGGCTCTTCTCTTTGCAGACCACCTTTCTTCTTATCCTTTGATGTTGTCATGTTAAAGTCTCCTGCTATCAACTGCATTTTTTTTCATGAAGGTTTCCTAGTTGCTGAAGTTGGAGGAGAAAGCCTCTTCTTTCCGCTGGTGTATGAGGGCCATATATTGCTAAAACTAGAAACCATTCTCTATTTCCAATTGATCGGAACTTCCCCGTGAGTATTCTTTTCATGCCTATCTATTAATCTGTTGTGATTTCTGCAGGGTAGTATTGCCATGCCTCCCGCACTTCCTTTCGCATCTATGGTCATACATTCATATTTCGGTTCTATTTTGTTTAGGATTTCCTCCATTTTCCTTCTTGAGATTTTTGTTTCTTGTAACAACATTAGTTGGGGTTTTTCTTTTCTTAGCCTTTCCATTAAGTGTCTATGTTTTCATTTACTATTAAGGCCTCTTATATTCTAGGATGTAATTATCATTGGGGTACTTTGCTTGTTTGGTGGAATACCGCCGAAAGAAAAACTAATCTCCTGGTGTTAACTAACATTTCTCCCATGATCTGTATTGATTCCTGTAAATTTCTCTGACCTCTTTTTTTCCCACCCTTTGCTTTTCTTTGATGGTCTTGAGTATTATCCTATTGTAGGCCTAGTTTTTCTACCATTTCCATCTTTCCCTATCCTTGTTTCGCTTGGTATTGTTGAAAAGTTTCTTTGTATATTATTTTTTGCTGTTCTGGAATGAATCTTTCATCCATGTGTCTCCATTCATCTAGTAGTTTCCGCAATACTTCTTCTTCTAAACTTAGTTCTTCTCCTTTGTTTGTCAATTTCCATTACTGCATTGTCCATCTTCTCCCTCTCTTCCTTTTCCTCCTTCTCTGTTGGTTCACCTTGTGCCTTTCTCTTGGTATGTGATTTGCCTTGACTTGTGTTGATTTCCTTTCCTTTTTCCCCCTAATAGTCCATTGTTTGGGTCTCATTGTTATCTTCTTCTTCACAGTAATCTTCTCGAACCTGCAAGACAAAGAAAGATTGTTTGAAAATGGTCCTTACTTTCATTATAATGTTGGACTGTTTATGAGATACTCGGAAGAATGTTATAACCCTGATAAGGAAAAATTCCTGGTAGCCCCGGTATAAGTAAGGTTATTCAGACTACCAATGGATTTCTAGGATCCGGAGATCCTTGAGGGTATAGGAAACATAATAGGAAGCTTTGTTAAAATAGTTGAAACTAAAAAAAAGGGAAGATATGCCTCATATGCTATAATTTGTGTCTACATGAATATAGTTGACCCTATTCGAGATAGAGTAGAGCTAGAGTATCATGAGGAGGTATGGCAGCAAACCCTCGACTACGAATACATTCCATTTAGATGCAAAATATGTCATGAGTATGCACATCTGTTCAAGGAATGCCCACTCAATACAGAAGAAGAGGAGCCAAGGAACAAACAACAGAGGAAAAATCAAGAAGACAAGGAAGGGTT
>Ga0068628_1001041_pt1 | contig 11080 bp, 7 predicted proteins | sample InSIn2gowninarea_FD_77431 | JGI IMG/M metagenome (GOLD analysis project Ga0068628, IMG submission 77431) | Clean room microbial communities from NASA Spacecraft Assembly Facility at Jet Propulsion Laboratory, Pasadena, California, USA -... ... | reverse complement strand
TTGTTCAAGCCATTGTTCACATGGGTACATGTGCATTGTAATTTTGAGTCAGGTCAAGTGTAAGTCAAGTCTCAATAGTGGATGTAACAATCATAGAGTAGGTGAAGAGTCATGAGGGTAGTTGAATGGTCACAAAGGGGAATGTCAAGGGTCACCCCACCCTTTGCTATAAATAGTCCCTCATAACTCATTGTATAGGCTTTTGGTTAGCCAAGCTTCTACTAAGACTATTTTGAAGAAGGCTTGGATAGTATTGTAACACGCCTTGGCTTCTCCATTGCACGGAGCTAGTACATATGTTTGGAGGAGCAGGCGGATGTGCCTGTAATGTTCCACTATTGGGGCTAGCAATTTTACATGGATGTATTGTGTGATTATGACTTACACTTCTTTATATAATAAGAGCCAACACATTTTCATGCATATGTTGTTATTGTAGTTGGACTGATCCGGTTGCTTTAATGATATGCGTTGTTTAACTTACGTACTTGTGTATGAACTGATTCACATGAAATTATATGAATCTTGTTGTTAATGTGTTGCATATGTTGTTAATTCTATCACTATCCGTGTCGATTTCTCTACCAGACATCAAACAGACCTTTCACTTGAACATTGCTATAACAACCATCGCACTTGTCTCTCACTGATCCGTGAGTGTCGTATGTGTTATCTTACTTTGTATGATGTGATTTCGGCATCCGAGTGGACTGCTCCACTAGAAGCTGTGCATGTCCTTTGTGTTGTGTGTTCCTATCCGAGTTGGAACTGATCCTTTTCAACCTAGAACTCACCTTCACCTCCTTCCCCTTTCGAAGTGTTGGAACCTCTCATACACCTTCCTTGAATCATTGCATCAGTCACACCCTTACTGCTGATAGAGTTATTCTACTTGCCTCTATGTGACATCATGATCAAGGCATTACCTTATGACCCACTGCTGGGACTCTATATCAAATGGTCTGAGGTATAATTGGGACTTCTTACCAGGGAGATCCCCTTGACATGTTGGCGGGTCCAACACCGTCAACAGAAACTAAAAAACCATGGGCCCAAAACCACTACTGTAGAACCTTTCAACTTTGATTCTTTCCTCGAGTCAACTTTACCTAACATGGATACCCTATATTTGAATGAATTTTTACTCCATTTACCTAGATAAAATGTGTTGACACCTAATCACTGGGATTAGGTGAATATTTGTAAATAATGTAAATAGTAACTAATGGAGAATATGAAAATGAAGAGACAGTGGGAGGTGAAGCCCAAGTGTCTCTCCCTCATTGTATATATCCATAAGAAATCTTAATGAAGGAACACAATTCATTTTGAGGAGCTAGATCCTGGCCTAACATGGTATCAGAGCCAACTCCATTTTAGCTTTTCTGCCCTTGTAATTCCCTTCTATTCTACCTATTTTTGAGAACTGACACCTCTGCCATATCATTGATTCCTATGCTCTTTGTCCTCTGCGTGTTTTATAATCTGGTGTACATCCACATAATTTTTCAACGCTGCCTCACTTGCGTATTTCTTCCAGTCATCCTGCACCGGTTTCACCTACATTTGAGCTAATGTCATGCCACCATTGGTATCCTATACTCCATTGCAATTGATGTATGCTTCGCTCTAATCACTCCAAACACTCCACAGTCCACCGCTCCGGTTCAAAGTCCTGCATTTGGCTCCAAACAAAATTCATTTTGAGGAGTTACCTCATGGCCTAACATGCAGTGTCCCCGACATTGCACCATACCTCACACTGCTCCTTTGCACAATTTATACTACTCCAAACCCGACTATGCTCTGTTGCCTCTCCACCGGACTTGACTCCATGTTACATAATCCACTACTCCAAATGCTGCCTGCCCATTGTGGTATACCCATCACCAATATCACTACGTACCACTTTGACCCCTCTCCATAGTTGCAATTGTTGAACACTTCCTTCTACATATTTTTTTAACGCTGCTCCTACCATCGACCGAAATGTTCACCATTTCTGCAGTCTCCCTGGAAGATCACACACTTGGCACAGAGGAAGAGTGTAAATCTTATCAGGTGTTACACAGCATTCTGTGACTGTCCATGTACTCCCTGTTCCATGATCCTGGAGGACCTTTATAGTGAACCCTACATTCTTCCCCTTCATGAAGAAACTCCCATTGTGTCCCTCTTCATGAGCAGAACAATTCCCTTTTGCATCATTTCCCAATTTTTTTTTGTTTTTCCTAGTTTACAAGACCGACGCTAATGACTAGTGTCCTCCTTGCACCGATATGTAGGGATGAACATTGTCCCTAGTGCCACCCAGAGTGACTGAGCCTTGTTCCAGTTGCTTCGATCCTCTTTTGGAAAGTTTTTTTAAATAAGGAGTTGAAGCTTCCATCTCTAGAAGCTTCGTAATGGAAGTCTGGTAAATGGTTGGGTCAGATGGAGTCGAAGATGTTAGTTTGGGCTCCTTTCCCCTATTAGGATGGAACTAACTCAAGAGATAAGACTTTATCCCATGAGAAGAGGAACCATCTCCCATCCATTCATGCTTTATAAACCTCCCTTTTTCCCAAGCACAAACTAGTGTTAATGTTGGTGTGCTATTGCTAATTAAGTTTGGAATAATCAACAAGTTATTCATAGTTGTAGCTCTCTAGTTGTGTGTGAGGGAGGAGAGTGAATTTGGTTTAATGTGAAGACTAAAGGGAAGATCCTTACAACTATCATTGTTTAGGCCACCATGGAATGCTAACGGAAGTGTGTGGGAACTTGGTTTTATTGGAGGAGAACAACAATGTCAAGACAACGGTTGTAATCTCTTCTTGATTTAATATATATGCAACTATCGATTGATTTCCTACATAATACATCATCTCACATGTTTATGGCTTAATTCTTATTGACTCGTTAAGTAGGTTGAATTACAATTTGTATATTATCATAGTTTTTATTTGCCGTTGTTTACTTGTTTTAGGTATTCGTAGAAGGAAACGGGAGATCGCTAGAGCAAGCAAGCAAGGTCATCACCAAACGGGATAAGTGTACTAAGAGGTAGGCCCTCTTAATTGGCTCTAAACTAAGAAAATCTTCCATAGAATTTCTTGTTTGTGGCTAGACCCGCTATTGGGCTAGAGGAATTGTTTGTGTCTGCACTAAGAATTTTACTTCACCACATCGGGACCTGGCGCAATGGAAGCATGGTATCTCCTCCTTGAAGGCTGATATGCTTTTAAAATTTGATGAAGCTTTTGGTTGGCACACATATGAAGTGCGTGAATGTATATGCTTTGGTTTTTCAAGAATGTGGAGTTTGAATGGAGTATGTGGGTATTATGTATGGAGTATATGAATGGTGAGTGCTGTATATATGAGTCTTTTTTTTAAAAGAAGCCATGGTGTATAATAGCTAATAAGCATATATATTTTCTAGGTTGTGGGCATAAATAGTTGGTTGTCACATGAGAATAGGTTGAACAAATTTTTCCATTTGGGAGTTGAGTTGCTCCATATCCTGTGAGGCTAGAAAATTATATGTTACTTGAGTTTTTTATTTGGAAGGGATGTATCTGGGTACTGTATAACATATTTTTCCATTTGCGCTGTCAAGAGTTCATTTTAAAGTTTTTGGTACAAATTTAATTTTATGGATTCCATATTTCCATTAGATCCCCCAAGTAATACCTCTGTAGCTTATATCAAAGTAGATTTTTTATACGAGGAGTGAAATTTCTTATAACATATATGCATCAGGAGTACATTTTTTTTTACAGTACACATATTTAAAATGCATTCATTAATATATATTGTTGGAGTGGTTCTCACTGGCAAGGAGAACTATCCTAAGTGGTCTCGAAAGATCAAATACACTCTCATTTTCAATGAGTAGTGGAAATGAGTCTGTGAAGTTGTAGGAGACAATGCACCTGAAAAGCCCACTTCAGACAAGGAGTTCGCCATTTGGGAAAACAATAACAACAAGGCCTATGCCTTGATTGCAGCGTCTATAAATGAAGAGGTGAGTCACCATATTTCACCATTTTCAAATGCTTTTGAAACCTTACAAAAGTTGAAGGAACTCTATGAATCACACTTTGAACTTGAAGTTGTTCAATTGATGATTAAATTGTTCAGTATTGAATTGAAAAATGACGATCCTCTTGCTTTAGCATCAAAAGTAATATCTATTATGCATGATATCAAAGCCACTGATGTTCAATTAGAAATTCCTCTTATAGCTCTTTTCAAGGCAGTTTATCCCACTTATTCAAATTATCTTGAGTCATTGCAAGCAAATAGAAACCTCAAAGATCTTACCTTTGATTCCCTTGTGAAGAAAGTTACTGAGAGAAAGAAATATTTTGGGAAGAAGCCAACTCCTCAGTCTTCTGACGAAGCTGTGTGTCTTGCACATAGAGAGAAGAATCATGCCCGAGATTCTTCTAGAGGAACAAGTGGTCGAAGAGGAAGAGGAAGAGGAAGAAGAAATTTTAGAGGCAGGGGGGGCAGACACTCTCAAGGAGAAAAGTCTAATCTTCATTGCATACATTGCAATAAATATGGACATGATGCATCTACATGTAAGTTGCCTAGGGAAAAAATTGAGTACGAAAGAAATCAAGCCAAAGGTAAAACCAACGACAAAGAGAAAGGTAAAGAACTTGAATCCGCTCACTATGTTGTGGCACGTTGTAATATTGGAACAATTGAAGACTTGTTTAATGCTTCACTTGCTTCTTGGAAAATGTTTTGTTGCTTGATTCAGGAGAAACTTGCCACATGACTTTTAGAAGAGTTTTTTTGAAGAATTTACTGACAATGTTGATGGTGTAGTATACTTTGTAGACAAATCAAAACTCAAGACATCAAGGCTTGACACAATCAGGATCAAATTACTTGGTATTCCAAACTTTCTTCTGCATGATGTTTTATATCTACCACAACTGAGGAGAAACTTGCTATCCTTGGTCCACATCCACCAGCGAGGACACTCCATTCATATGTTTGATGGCAAGGTTGAGGTCAGAAAAGCATTATATCACTCACTTGTCATGATGGGGATAGAAGAAGAAAGACTTTTGAATCTGCAAGGTACCTCTGCTCATGCACAAAATTTCTCATATAGTTCTCATTATGATGAAGGTGCATTTCCATAAAGTCTTTTATGACATTCTAGATTTGGACACTTGAAATATGACAATGGAAACATTTTCAGAGTCTACGAGTCAAGGATTCCCCTCAGATGGGAATTCGAGCCCTTTTCCTTCCTTTGGAAACACTGGTGCTCCTTATATGGAAACATTGTCCCTCCTTGGGTTAACCATTGGTTTACCTGTCTGGTTATTTTCAACGTCGATGGTCCCGAGTGTCCCAACTCCTGCCCCACCAACTCCTTCATTTGAATCACATCATGTTGATTCTAAGGTTGACCTCTCCCCTCCTTCCCTGTTTCTTCCTCTTCCTCTTCTACTTTGCCTGGTGAAAGTTTGAAATCTAGTAACCAGGAGGCTAAGAAGAAGAAGAAGACAAAGAAGAAGAAGTTAGTTAAGCGAGATGCCAACCATGCGACTGGTACTCCAAATGCACCTCCTATAGAAAAACCTTCTGATCCTCTGCATAAGGTTAGATTCCCTTGCAAGCTATGTAAGGGTGACCATCTCCTTCGAGACTATCTTGGCATTCCCAGAGTCTTAGAGGTATGGTCTCAAAATCTGGATTGATTATCCCCATCAACCTCTGGAGATCATGTCGATGCTGCACCCTCGGTTAGCGATGGTTGAGAAAGGGAAGATTAGATTCCCCTATAGGTTATGTGAAGGAGAGCATCTTCTTCACCTTTGTCCTCTTATGGATAAAGCTTCCAAAGTTTTGGAAAACCTTGCAGCTCCTAAACCCCAACTTCCTGTTGGTTATCAGAGGCTTTCTTCTGACCCTCTCCCAGTTGGTAAAGAGATTGAATTGGATTCATCTCTTGCCCATCCTGCTCTTCCTGAGTGAGACTCTCTTGTGTCTATTCCCATGCAACCATTGGCCAAAAAGAGTGTCCACTTGGCTCCACCTTCAGTTGTTCACTCTGATCCCAAAGAGAGTAGTGATCATATTGCTCATGTTCTTCTCATCTCCTCAGATTCTCATGAATCAAAGAGTGACCCTCCTATCCCAGTTGTTCAGGAGAGTCCTTCTCCTATTCCTACGAAGCATGGAGGAAATCATATGATACTCCCACCAAGTAGTTTTGTCATCTTTTTCGATTGGGGTCCATTGACTGCTTTCCGCCTCCCATCTTATGTGCCTTTCCAGATTACAGTACAAGCCTATTATATGGTAGTACATAGCACTATATTAGATGAAGGTGCATCTGTTAGTATCATGTCTTCTACTACTTGGAAAGCATTGGGTTCCCCACAGCTTGTGCCTGTCACCCAAAATCTGTTGGCTTTCAATGGAGGAACTAGTCAACCCTTAGGGATCCTTCTGAAGTTCCCTATTACTTTGGGAGGAAAGACAGTCTATATAGATGTGGTGGTCGTCCAAAGTCCCTTAGATTTCAATCTTCTCCTTGGACGCGACTATGTTTATGTCATGGGAGCTCTTGTTTCTTCACTTTTCCGTGTGGTTTGTTTTCCGCACATAGGGAGAATTATGACTATTGATAAACTCACATTCATTGGTCACCAGTCATCAGGTGCCTCCTTTGCAACCATGATCCCCTATCGGCTCTTGTTTGCAAACAATACCTTCCCCGCCATAGGTCAATTATGTGGCTACCCATTCCACATCTATTGATGATCACACAGATGGTATAGTACATTATGTACTGCGGGCATTGGAACCCGATCTGTGTATGGTACCAATTGACATGTATTCCTCCTAGAGCATGGTTTTTTCCGTCTAGTGAAGATCTCTTGGGAGCCATGTTCTCGTATGGTTCATGAACATATGTGATGAGGATAGTTCCTGATCTTGTGTCAACCTCGTTAAAAAAATGAAACAAGGAGTCATGAGGATAGTTCCTAGTCTTGTGTCAACCTCGTCAAAAAATGAATCAAGATGTCCAAGCATAGTTCTTTGTCTTGTGTCAAGCTCGTTAAAAAATGAAACAAGTGTCTCGAGGATAGTTCTTTTACTGTGTCAACCTCATTAAAAAATGAAGCAACTCCCTTTTCCAAATCGAGTCTTTGATTAAGATCTCGTAAAATCCCAGTCGAGTCTTTCCAAGATCTCGAAAGTAAACCTTGATTCCATCTACCTAGTTGATTGAAATGAAGCTTGGGGGGGATGTACCTCGATTGAGTCATTATGCTAGGGGAATGCAAACTTATAGCAAAGCATAGTTTTTCATTTCAAGCTTGTGTAAACATGAAATCGAATCCAAGCAGAGTTTTCCATGGTTCAAGCTTGTGTAAAAATGAACCCATGCCCAGTTCACATCTTGTGATTGCCGTTTTTATCAACTAATTTTTGTTAGATGAGCCTTGGTTGTTTCATTCCATTGCCACCATATCTTTGGCCGATCATATGATTTCACTTGGTTGTTTTTCCTTTCTTGAGGGCCGCAATGATGAGTGGTTTTATTAGCCAGCCTCTTGATCATTACATGTTTTGAGCAGTTCCACCTTTGCTGGAACTAGTTGCTACCTTTTTCTAGGATGAGTCACCTTTAAGCTCTTTTCTTGGCTCGTAAAAGTCAAATGAAAAGATCGTCGAGTATTTTTCCCTTTTTTGACTCGTTAAGGAGAATAAAAATGGGGGGTCCAATTTCAAGCTCTTTTCCAACCCTTTAAACATGAAAATATTTCTGAGCTCTTGTGTTTTTGAACTCGTTAACGGATGAGAAATGTTGTGCGCCTAGTATACATTTACCCCTTTTTCGGGTTGGGATGCACTATTTACGAAAAATGTACTCCTTGACTGAAATGGTCAAGTGGTTCTCTCAAGTATCATTTTCTACCTTTTCGGGCTTGAGAGACACAAATGTACGAAAAGGGACCATGTGTAGTTTTCTTTTCTGTCTTTTCCAAACTCTCTAAACATTAAAAAGATACCGAGTTGTACCTTTGTCAGACTCGTTAAAATATTAAACGACATCAGATTCGTCACCATGACGAACATGAGATTCTCCTTCCCAGGGCTCGTTAAAATTACTAGGTCGGATTCATCCGAAGGATGAACTTATAGTGCAAGCATATGCTATCCCCTTCAAGCTTGTGATTAAAAAATAATTGGGTACTTGCCAGGAATGGTGGGGGAAAAAATCTAATCAGTTGTGTCAGCAACTCACTCTTGAACATGACACTTTCTGCTTCATGTCAGGTTGGGATATACTCCTTTTTATCGTTGACCTTCCTGGGTTGGGCCATTTATTTTTGCCTTCCATTTAATCTCTGCCGCATCATCATGACCACTGATCTTATGGATCCAAAGTTGCCAAACTTCTAGTCATGTTTCTGATATGTTCAAGAGTTGTCCTTCTGGAGTTACACTTACCCCTAATTCTATGTATCATCCAAAATCATTTTGCATCCTTTTGTCTCGTGTTGATGATGTGGGATACATTATGGCCTCCTTCGACATGGTCACTTCTTGTTGACTTCATCTCATTATTTGGGAAGTTGACTGAGATACTCCCTTCTAATACCTTAGAGCTTGCATGCCCTAATGGAAAGTTCTTCACACTCGAAGACAAGTCCACATCATTGGCTTTCGATTGAGTGATTTCACGGGTGTTCGACTACAATTCCTTTATTCACATTCCGTGAATTGTGCTGATAGTACCTTGAGGACCATTGTCATTATTGGTGGTTTCTCTCACGCTTGTTAACAATTTACATCATTGGCTGGTAATCAAGCGATTTTCTAGCATGTTTGACGTCAACACATCTATTCACATGTTAGAATCTGTACTTTGGTCGGGTCGTGTTGGAGTGCAAGACCCTGGGTTCAGATTACAAAAATCTAGATTGCAAGGCGATGTGATATGATCATGTTGATATACATGTCTCTCTCAGATGGATGGCTGCGACCATACCATGAGTTGTCATATGTGATCCTTCTCATTATTGGATGCCTGCGACCATACCTTGGTTTCGATATGATCCTCTTTATTGGATGGTTGCACCCATACCTAGATCCATTTGCATGATCATTATCTAGATGGATGTGTCCATACCACGATTCATGTATCATTTGACAGAGTTTTCAGTTATGTATATGTATCTGTACTTGCTTGTAGGTTTTCCGAAGACAAAATCTGGTTCCCCCCACTGATTCATAAAGCATTTCATCCATCACTCTAGTTTGGTCTTCACACCTTAGGGGGCATCTGTTACACAAAATTTTGTCACTGTCCCTATACTCCCTGTTCCATGATCCTGGAGGACCTCTACAGTGAACCCTACATGCTTCCCCTTCATGCAGAAAATCCCTTTGTGTCCTTCTTCATGAGCAGAACAATTCCCTTCTGCATCATTTCCCAAAAATCTTCTGTTTTACTAGTTTAAAAGATCGGTGCTAATGACTAGTGTCCTCGCGTCGATATGTAGGGATTAACACTATCCCTAATGCCGATCAGAGTGACTGAGCCTTGTTCCAGTCACGCCGATCCTCTTCTGGAAAGTTTTTTTAAATAAGGAGCCAAAGCTTCTAGCTCTAGAAGCTTCATAATGGAAGTCTGGTAAATGGTTGGGCCAGATGGAGTCGAGGATGTCAGTTTGGGCTCCTTTCCCCTATTAGGATGGAACTACCTCAAGAGATAAGACCTTCTCCCATGAGAAGAGGAACTATCTCCCATCCATTCATGCTATATAAACCTTCCTTTTTCCCAAGCACAAGCTCGTGTTAATGTTGGTGTGGTAGTGCTAATTAGGTTTGGAATAATCAGCAAGTTATTCATAGTTGTAGCTCTTTAGTTGTGTGTGAGGGAGAAGTGTGAATTTGGTTTAGTGTGAAGACTAAAGGGAAGAGCTTTAAAACTATCATTTTTGAGGCCACCATGGAATGCTAACGGAAGTGTGTGGAAACCTAGTTTTGTCGGAGGAGAACAACAATGTCAAGATAAACGCTTGTAATCTCTTCTTGATTTAATATATATGCAACTATTGATTGATTTCCTACATAATATTTCATCTCATATGTTTATGGCTTAATGCTTCTCAACTTGTTAAGTAGGTTGAATTACAATTTGTCTATTATCACGATTGTTGTTTGATGCTATTTACTTGTTTTAGGTGTTCAAAGAAGGAAACAGGAGATAGCTGGAGAAAGCAAGCAAGGTCATCACCAAATGGGATAAGCGTACTAAGAGTTAGGCCCTCTTGATTGGTTCTAACATAAATAAATCTTCCATAGAATGTCTTGTTTATGGCTAGACCCGTTATCGGGCTAGAGGAATTGTTTGTGTCCGCACTTAAAATTTTACTTCACCACATTGGGACCTGACACAATGGAAGCATGGTATCTCCTCCTTGAAGACTTATATGCTTTTAAAATTTGTTGAAGCTTTTGGTTGGCACACATATGAAGTGCGTGAATGTATATGCTTTGGTTTTTCAAGAACGTGGAGTTTGAATGGAGTATGTGGGTATTATGTATGGAGTATATGAATGGTGAGTGCTGTAAATATGAGTCCTTTTTTTAAAAGAAGCCATGGTGTATAATAGATAATAAGCATATATATTTTCTAGGCCGTGGGCATAAATAGTTGGTTGTCACATGAGAATAGGTTGAACAAAATTTTCCATTTGACAGTTGAGTTGCTCCATATCCTGTGAGGTTGGAAAATTATATGTTACTTGAGTTTTTTATTTGGAAGGGATGTATCTGGGTACTGTATAACATATTTTTCCATTTGGGTTGTCAAGAGTGGCATTTTAAAGTTTTTGATACAAATTTAATTTTATGGATTCCATATTTCCATTGGATCCCCCAAGTAATAGCTTATATCAAAGTATATTTTTTTATATCAGAAGTGAAATTTATTATAGCATATATGCATCAGGAGTAATTTATATATATATATGTATGTATATATATATATATATATATATATATATATATATATATATATATATATATATATATATATATATAT
>Ga0068628_1001039_pt1 | contig 11084 bp, 13 predicted proteins | sample InSIn2gowninarea_FD_77431 | JGI IMG/M metagenome (GOLD analysis project Ga0068628, IMG submission 77431) | Clean room microbial communities from NASA Spacecraft Assembly Facility at Jet Propulsion Laboratory, Pasadena, California, USA -... ... | reverse complement strand
CGCCACTCCAACAATAGATCGTCCTACCTACTTCCGAACTTAGCCTCAGCACCCCAGGGTCCATCAAAAATCGAATAACCTGACATCAGTTGCGACGTGACGTACTTTGCAAAGACGTTGTTTACCCCTGCGGGTGTAGACTTCTACTCGCGGAAAGGCAACTTGACGTCGCAAACAATTGAAAGTATCAAGGCCGGACTTGCGGGGCTTGGTGGTGATGTCGCAAAGCTGGCTGGCGAAGTGTTCGAGGTCCAGATGGATGGGGACAGGAAAGATTGAGCATGGCAAAGATGTTGAGCGATCTGAAGATTTAGCTATATACCCCGGACACGAGTCCTTTGCGCTAGAGTTGCTATGCATACCTTCTACCAATGCCCTGTATCGATGCATGTTCTCTTAGTTCACGTCGATATGATTGCACATAACTATCCACCGGTACACTTCAAGCACGAACGCACTGATCACGCCAAAACTCCATTGTTGCGTATAGTCATTCAATCCAAAAGGTTGACGTAGGGCTTCGCAGCATTTGCATATGACCGCGGCGTTTGGGGATGACTCTCTGGGACCAATGGTTCGACGTCAAGATCAAGAAGCAAGCCCATGTTTTTGGAAACAGTTGCGTCCTTCTCTGGCAACAGCTCAATCAGCTTGCCGCCTGTAGTCTCGGTCTCAGGAGTAGATGTTCGATGTGCATAGTATAGGGCTTCCACCTGCATCTTCGCGTATGCACGTGCATCGTCTTCCTGTACACCACCGCCATTAGCGTAGACATCCCACTGTACCGTAGTGCAATCTGACAGACCCGGGGTCGTCATGCGTTGAGTGGGCGCATAGGTCTGGACACCACGTTTAGAGGATCCAGGGCCGGGTAACGTGTCTTCGAGCATCAAGCTTTGCGTGTTTGGCCGGGCTCCGCGAAACGGTGCCGCCCCGTTTACTGGTTTCAAAGTCGATTTGACGCCACCACTGCGACGGTCGCACACATGACACTTGCACGGGTCGCAACACTCCGCTAAAGATTGTCAGTAAGGGGTCTTGCTTGCATTTGAAGGCAACACGTACCGATACAAGGATGACCACAAGTCTCAAGGCGCCTGGAGCATTTCTGCGTGCAGTTGATCCTGTGATGTTCAAAGGGATGACCTAGTAAGCGATTTAGTATCCGTCTCCCATATAGTTCGTATATTGGTACGCTTACATGGGTATGGGCAGCGATGTCCGCATGGCAACGACCCTTGGCACTTGATGTCACATCCACCCTTGATAAGTTCGAAGTCTTCGGGCACTTCGCACCATATCTTGCGTCCATGGTTGCTGCATTCGAGCGGGAACTGATAACCTATCCGCCGCTCTTGGCCTGTCGTCACCCTGACCTTCTTATTCCTCCACATTATCTCAATGACTGAAGCCCAAGTACCGCTTTCGCACGCAAGAAGCTCTGCATTTCCGAAGATGTAGAAGCCTCGTTTGGCTCGGGAAAGGGCGACACAGGCGCGGTTCTCGGAGTTCAGGAACCCAATGGAATGTTTGTGGTTTGATCGTACCAAAGAAAGTAGGACGATATCGTTCTCCTCGCCTTGGTAGCTGTCCACGGTTACTACCTGGATATCGTGCACTCCGCCACGTAGATTCGGATGCGCCCGGAGCCTCCGCATGATCTCCTTGCGCTGACCGTTGTAGAAGGTCAATACCGTAATCTTGGTAGCATCGACACCGTTCAGAACCAAGTAGTCGAAAAATTGGACTATCATATGTGCTTCCATTGGGTTCAGCGCCGACATGTAAGTATCGCGGGTCTCTTGCCAGTCGTGACAAAAGAAGAAACTGTTGTTTCCACCCATGCCTTCGACTGGCGGGCGGTTACTAAGATCCTTTACGCTCTTGTGGTCCTTGAGTGTATCCTGGTAGATGGGATATAACAGTCGTCGTATCTCAGGTATCATACGACGTTGTCGGGTAAGCGTATCGAAGGCGACGTCATTACAGACTAAACGCTCGAAGAGTGACAAGTTCAGGAAGTATGGTTTGTCTTCAAAGGCACGCACCTGGGTGTGAGGGCGCAGCTGTTGGTGATCACCGACCAAGACGAGGTGCTCGAGACTAGGGAAACAAGCAGCGGTGACAGGAGCCTCGAGTGTTTCTGCTGCTTCTTCTACAACACAAATCCGAGGTCGGAGAGCGCAGAGTAGAGCACGATACTTTGCGAGACCGGTCGTTGTGCAGCCGATGATGCGTGCCTTGCTGAGAACACGTACATCTTCTTCCCACATACCCACCTTGCGCTGTACAACTGCTTCTTGATAAAGTTTCGCGAGCCTGCGAATTTCGATAACAATGAGTTTCTTGGCTTCGCGTTTGAAGTAGTTGTAGATCGTACCGCGATCGGCGACACGAATTGTCGTCAAGTCATTCGTTTTTCGTAAGATATCTTGGATGTCGGCGTTGCTCAGCAGATTTCCTGTACCCTTCCAGTTGTCACTGAGTTGGATCAGTGGTCCGGGTAATGCCTCAATATCATCGTCATCCTGAGCCACGGCTTCAGCCTCAAGCTCTTTCAGTTGTTCGACCTCGAAGTCGTCTTCTTCATATCCCCAGTCGAACTGTTCTGGACCGATTGGCCGATCACATGGAGCGAGACATATACCCAGCCACTGTTCCATTAGAATCCCTGGACTATCAGAGGGTGAAACCCCCATCGTGCATTGCGATTCCATCTCCAGTGATTCGGCTTGATCCCGGGTGATCAGTCCAAGACTTCGTAGGAGCCTGTGATCAAGCGGCACCTTGTTGACTTCAAGAGGCGCAAGCAGAACCTGAAGCTGAGTAGTCAACTTCCTTATCGCAATAGTGGCTTGCGCCTTCTGACTGCCAGGCTGCTTTTGTCGAGATAGTTCTGAGCGAACTTCGAATAAAGTTCGTTTCTTGATTTCCTTGTCCTTGCTTCTGCCTCCCAAGCGAATGTAATTGGGTTCAAATTGTGACGTATGGCGGAGCAATTGATCAAGAGCGTGGTTGGTCTGAGCTGTAACAATGATAGGCGCATCCTCTTTGCGCAAATTGTTGCAGGCAATTTGGAGCGCGACAACAGACACAAACGTCTTTCCCGTTCCTGGAGGTCCTTGTATAATGGCCAATTCGCTTGTTAGTATACGCTTCAATGCCCTGCTCTGAGAGTTGTCGAGCGAGTGCGAGAAATTTGTGGGCCAATCCTCCAGTATATTCACATTCTCGTAATCTCTACCCTCCTCGATACTTACGAGTGAGCTCAGATTGACGTAAGGGTTATGTTTGATGTAGGCCGGAGGGTCTACCTCTTTCTGGACGTGGACCAGGTACTTGGACATCGGAAATGGCTCTCTCATCAAGTGTTGGAGAGCGAGCAGTGTATGTTTAGATGCTTCGAAAAAGCTGCTTCGACACTCTACCATAATCCACTTGCGCATAGGATCTATTTCCTGGTCCTCTGGACGCGCGAAGAAGAGATCAATCTCAGGTGGGTTCTGCTCTAGTGCGGAGAGAGGACGAGCCGCAACTATAGCGAGCACACATTGGGTCTGGAATGCATCATCGGTAGGGGATAAGGCAACAAGAGTGCCAGTGATCAGCCTCTTCGACTGCTCCCATCTAGATTCGTTATTTAGAGTCAAATCTGCATCTACACCTCGGCTTACCGGATGTACTTCTTGACCCGGCCGAGGGAGAAGGCGACCCGCGTTGCTAAACCTCGCGGCGAAAATACGAGTGACGTGATATAAACTGGATCGTAGACTCTGATGCTCTGATTCCTGTACTCTGCTTCATTCTTGAACGGATCGGCACGAACCTCGTCGATAGCTTCACGGAGCGGTCGAACAGCATCTTCACGTAGAAGCTCGTACTTGGTCCTCAAATAGTCTTCATTGTCGTCGTATGCACCTTTGGGCTTGTGTGGACGAATTCTCTCGTCAACCTCAATGAGCGCCTCGTCGTTCTTAGATTCGGATTTTTCGCACAGAACCTCCGAAGGGTTCGGGATCTCTGGCATATGCAGCCATGCCCCTCCAGTGACAGGTTTCTTAGCTAGTTCGAAGTACTCTCGGATGTCGTTGTTGGCGCGGAATGGTTCAGACATGGGGATATCATCGTGCGGAACAGAGACATTCCTGGAGGCGTTGAAGGGCATGCTGCGGAAGCGCTCTGTAAGATTGGCATTCAGTTCTCCATCTGCCAAAAGGTTAGCCATTTTCATAACGATTCCTACTAATCCAAGTGAAGATAGAAGCTCTGCAGCTCCGTAGGCAAGGAATACGAGACTTCTTTGCTACGGCGAGATATCATGGGCTGATGCGAGACACAGGACAAGACTTACATTCACAATCCAGCTTTTCTAGGCTCTCATATGTATTGTTGAATGGTGGTGCTTGTGAGCCTCTGTGGGAAGTCGTGCTGGCGCCTGCCCGCTTGTTGGCCCGGTTTGGCTTGTTGTGAGGGCCTCGCGCCATGTTCGCCTTGCGCTTGTATCTGACGTTTAGAAGTGATATGTGCTGAGACGAGTAGCGATGGGAGATGAGAGAAAACAGAAAGAATTTTTGTCGTGCCTCGCGAGGTGAAGTTCGCGCGGTGAGTTGTAAACACGCAGTCACCGTGAGGAAGGAGTGGTCTAGCCACGGCAAACGGACTACTCAACCAATCAAGCAATTACTACGACGCGCACAAGTTGAGACAAGCAGGATTGTGAAATGTGATAAAGACAATTAAATGTTACTGTAGAGGTGATGCCACCAATAAGCTAAGGACTAGCTTTGTACGACTGGGCAAAGCAATGGGAAAAATTTGAAGAATTAGATGAACTGAAATGAAATGAGACTGGAGGTAAGACATCGAAGCTTTGAGCTCACGACGAGAATAGCGAGACAAGCAAGGCTCGACATTGCACCTTGTTCAAGATCTCTGCGTGCTTGAGCCTAACACTCAGTTGCTAATATCCTATGTGTTTTTGCCTTCCAGCAACGTGATTGTATCTACCATAGTTGCTAGAAATATCGAATATTGTGAATAAGCATATGGGCTTGAACTTGACATGCAAAAGTCGTAGCAGATGGAGAGAAAGGGTGAACCAACGGACTCTGCTGTGGCACTTCTGAGGAATGGCGTAAAGGAGACGGCCGTATATGAGGAACAAACACAAAGCGCAGATCAACATGAAGAACTTTTAATCGCCCCATGAGGGGGTGGTAGTGATAAGAAGTCAGAAGGCATTGGGTTTTTGATGGGTGGAGGCTCGTGTTCTTAGCGTAACTGTCTCGTGGCAGCCACCACCTGGGCACCAGGCGCCTGGACGTGGGAACTGTTAGTGTAGCCTACGCACATGCATGTGGGACTTTAAGAACTACTACAAGTTTCGAACATTATAGAACAAGCAGTAAGATGCGAAGATGATATGCGAAAGTTTTAATGCTTTTCTTTTTTGGAGGGTTGTCGCAATACTGCAGGAAAGCCCCACGTGGCACTACCCGTCCGCCTCGCTGGGCTCTTCCTCTCGTCACCTCTCGCGATGTGGCACTGAATACTGCCTCGTAAGTCCTGCAGATTAATTTTTGCTTATTGGCTATGACCAGAATGTCTTCGAATGCCATCGCTTGCTGAGGAAATTGCAGTCCAAGGTAGTATGCCCGAACAACGTCATCTTGCATGGGGTGCTGGGTAAGAGACGGACCTTACCAGGGGCAGCCAGCACGAGAATCAAGTCACAAGCCGAAAGTTTTGATGCTGCGCGTGAGATGTTTACATACTGAAGGGATATCCACGAGAAGAAGCTGATGCCGAGATAAGAAGATTTGCAATGTGGTACGAGCGGGTCGTCTCGCGCCGTGTCGCACGCTGTTGGGCATGAAGATCTGATGAGATTCACCAACGACAGAGTGTCGAGCGCGCCGATCAGGCTGCCCCAGCTGGGTCCAAGTTCCGTAGTAATAGTGCTCCCGCGGCTGTCGTTCGATCAGGTAGCGACTCCATGTGGCCGCCTGAACTGTACCTGACTCCGACCTTGAATTTGGGTAAGTTTCAGCCTGGGGTCGCGAAGATCCAGGATTAATCGGCGCGTCTGCGTCTGGGGCTGTACTCTGGTAAGACTGGCACAAGCAGCCCCAGAGAGCCTCGTGGGGATGGTTCTGAGCGTGCCCAGTGACACATGACAGAACGACAGATGTCCAGCAGCCTGGCCAGCCACGTCCACTCTGGAGCCAAATCGAGTCGTCAAACTCACCGGCAGTAGGGTTGCAGGCGATTGCTTCTGCGAACTGGGCCAGAGGTGCAGCGGCTTTGGCGGCCATTGGGCAGGAAGGATCCTGGTGATCAGGGTGGGTGGTTTAGTGCAGCGTGAAGGTTACGTCATTGCAAAAGAGCGAGACAGCGCCCGACCTTGGTCCTGCTACCAACCCCACTACTCTCGCTGGGGAGTCAACTGGGCCAGCCTTCTCGATAACGTCAGGCCACGGCACAAGTTCATTCTTCGCTACCTTGATAACCCTTCTTCTTTCCTCTTCGTGTACTTTGCCCGTGCCCTTTCTTCCACCCCATCTGCTGTCTCCTGAGAGCGGCCCATCACCCCACTACCATTCCCCCCCGTCGTCGCTCACTTGTCGCTTAGCCGCACAAATGTCGCGACGCTACCCAACCGCTGAGCTGTACGAGGAGCGTGAGCGCGATTTCTACCGCAATGGAAACCGCAGCGAGCGCAACTATGAGGAGCTCGACCTCGAGCTGCGGCGTGGCGCAGGCCCTGACCCCCGTCGCAGCGCCCCCGACTTCTTCCGCGAGGACTACAACCGCCCGACTGCCGGGCCCATGGTGCTGAGAGGCCGTGACGAGGACAACTTCTCCCGAGCAGGACCCCGCAGCAGCCGTGGTGGTTTCGACGATGATGTGCGCTCAACTCGAAGCCGTCCCCCGCCTCCGCCCTCTGCTATGCGGGGCATGGAGCGTGACGACATCAGCATCCGCCATAGCGAGGCTCCAACACGCCGCGGCCGGGACGAAATCGACGAGACAGACATTACAATCAAGCGCCGCGAGCAGTCTCGAGGCCCACCCGAGCGCGACGACATTGTCTTCCGCCGTGGTGATGGTCCCCCAGTCAGGTCCGTCAGCCGACCTGCCCCGCGTCAGGTGGATGACGACGACGTGCGCTTCCGGGGCCGCGGTGGAAACGACATCGACTTCCACGCTTCTCGCAGCGAAGTCAGCCGCCACGGCAGGGACGTCTCTGCTGAGCGAGGCTCCATCCGCTTCCAGGAGCGTGACGGCAACTTTGAGATTCGCGCCAACCGCCGAGAGTTCAGCCGCGATGGCAGAGACACAAGCAGAGAGAGGAGCTCCTTGACCATCAGAGGTCGCGAGAGGAGTCTTCCTCCCCCAGCACGCAACCGCGGCGACCTGGTCGCTAGGGAGCGCGAGGAGTTTGTCATCCGTCGCCCACGCGCCGAGTCTCCACCTGCGAACAACCGAGAAGTCATAAGAGACGAAATCATCATCAGACGCAAGGAGGAGCGAGCACCCACTCCCTCTCCCTCTCCATCCCCGCCTCCTCCACCACCACCGCCAGCCCCTGAGCCAGAGATCCGTCCTCCCATCATCCAGGAGATCATCACACATCACAGACACATTGACCATGGTGAGTGACCTGGCTAAAAGCATCTACAACCAATACTGACAGTCGTACAGGTGTCGTCAGGGCGCGTTCGCCAACACCCCCTCCCCCACCTGCGCCACCGTCTCCTCCCCCTCCAATCAACGAGACCCTCGAGATCGAGATCAACCGACGAGAGTGAGTACCCACTTTAGATGCCATCTACACAACGCAATCTGACAAATCCCCAGGAGCCACAGCCGTGGACGTGGCAGGAGCAACTTCGAGGAGCTCGATATTGATATCAACTTCAACCGCGACCAGGTACGTCACCGCGAGCGGTCGTTTAGTCCCCCAAGGCGTGTGCACACAGCCCCTATGCCCGATTCGGACTTTGATTTGGAAGCCGATTTCTACAATCGCAAAGCACTTGAGCGCGCCTACCCGGGTGAAGCTTGGAATGGAGTAACCAAAGACTGGTCCATCATCGACGTGCCGCCCGGCACCAGTCGCGTGCGCATGGATGGCATCGGTGGTGCTGCCCAAGAGATCACCTGGCAGCGCTACAATGGCGTTCGCAGATCAAAGTTCATCAGCGGTGACGACGAACATACCACTGACATTTACAACCAGGGATCGGTGAAACAAAAGAAGAAGGACATGTGGACCGAGATCACAAAGGACCTGGTGATCCGTGAAGCCATCGACTCAATGGGCTATTCGTGCGAGGAGACCGACGACTTCTTCTACGTCATGGAATACCTGCGATACGTAAGTTCATGACCATGCTCGCGATATGCAGTTTGCTGACCCTCGTCCAGGAGGACGTGTTGCACCTCGTGGAGATTTCTGATGAGATCCGTCGCAAGCGCAAGAGTCGCATCCGGGAGATTGAGATTGAGCGCAAATCAATTCACGACTCTCGCCCGGCGTCAGCCTACGACGACCGCTTCTACGAGCACGAGGTATCGTTCGACAGCCGTCGCAGCCGATACCGTTAGATTCTGGATGTGAACGAGAATCTTCGTACAGTTTTCATTTGATGCCGGACCTGCGGGTTGGACTCGAGAGCCCTTAAAGAAGTCTTGCATCATCATCGAGCCTGCGACAACCCGCATCATTCCATCTCGTTGGGCAGATTCTTCGGTTCGACCAGCATGTTCTGATGCGTCTTTGCATCCCCGACCAACGCTCACGGGCTTCCAGCGCGCTTGTCGGAGAAAGTCTCAACATGACACGAACCGACTCACAAGATCTCTACGACCTGCAACGAGGATACGGCCTGTAGCACTAACGAATATGACGATTATGACTAGCATACCCGGAGCGAGTGAGGAAGAGGTGGTTTTTGCAGTTTTTCTTTGATGCTTGTTCGGATGTGGGAATTGATCAAAGTGGCAGGTGTTGGGGAGGTACATAATTCTCTTTTCTCTGCTGTTCCCAATCAAATTCATGAGTTCATTGGCGTTCACCGTGTGATCTGATACTTGCAAACTATCGATAAACTCTATTCTGGTGTGCTGTGGGGTTGGTGAAAACTGCTTTTAGTGATGGCAGTGTGCATGCAGCAAAAGCAAGGACGTACACGAGGTCAGACCACAAGTTCATTGAAACCCTTGCCCTTTCAACCCACCACCATTGTAATCGCTTCTCTGCGACATCCGAATTCAACGTTATGCAATGTATCTCCAGGTAACCATCTGTCTCTCATTGTGTCCTATATACAGCACGAAAACGCCTGTGTACTAAAAATACTAACGACGCCGATTACCCCGCTTGGCACGTCCCCCCTGTCTTTTACGGGCGCTTCCACGACTGTTACACGACACGCAAACACGATGAAACCCCTGTCGCGAGCGCGCCATCTCCCTAAGCGCCCACTCCACATGCTCAATCTCACTTGGTCTCGCGCCGCTGACTGGCTCAGTGCCCATAGGTACTTTCCAAGATAAGACATTTTAAGTTGACTTTGCCGCAAGGCGAGTGGTTGGATGCGGTGATGGGGTCGCTTTTTTGGCTGTTTCATGTGAGCGATGGGGTAGCATGCGGTATGGCGTGGTTGAGTGACGTTTGTACGCAGAGTATAAGGTCCCGAAGGGAGGCGCTGGGGCTAGTTGTTTACGCTGTGATACTTTGAAACTGGAGCTGGAGCTGTTGTTACCTTCCCTCTTTGTTTTTCTTTGGTTTGCTTTGGAACTGAAGTGTCCTGTCGATCTTTGCGCGCTTTTGAGGGTTGTCAGGTACTGATCCTGTGTTTGCGATGAGGGATGTGAAGCAAAAGTTTGGCGCAGTGATTGCGTTGCTAGCTTGTAAGTCGCTCTTTAAGTAGCCTCAGCTGCAATACGATTGCGCGTCTGTCAACGCATGTTGCTAACTTGACTCTCAGTCTTCCCAGCGCTCATATCATGTCAAAACACAACAACAAACGCCACAACCGCATCAACCTTCTACCTGGATCGAACGGAAACCCAGTTCTCAATTAACATCGCGGATGACTCGGACGACATCTTCATCTACTATGCTAGTCCGGCATATTCGTGGGTTGGCGTTGGTTTCGGTGAGAAGATGGAAGGAAGCCTGATGTTCATCATGTACCCCAATGCGAAGAGTGATAGTACGCACTACTCCATATTGACGTCAAGTCAAGTTGGAAGATGGATATTAACAGGTACCAGATGTAACAATTTCACCGCGCATCGGCTCCAAGGCTTCCGAGCCAACATTCAACTCCTCGATATCCCTTACTATCCTCCCAGGAACCCGGATCGACGACGATATGCTCATCTTGAGAGCGCGGTGTGGCAACTGTCGTTCTTTCATCGACACTGAAGCGACAGCCCACCCGATGATTTTCGCCTTTGGTCAAGCACAGAACCTGCAATCCAACTCGCCTTCTGCAGACCTCAAACGGCATATCCGCTTTGGTCACTTCACCATGGATATGTCGACAGCAACAGGTGCGGGCGGTGTGCCAGTCAAGAGCAATGCGCTGAATGGTGTGAGCATGGTGGGTGAGATGACAAGAGACCATGACAGAGCGAATCTTGCACACGCTGTGATCGGATGTCTCGCGCTTTTTATACTCTGGCCGCTCAACATGCTCATCGTGTGCTTGTTCAAGAACATCAAGATACACGTTATACTCAGCGTCATCATCATGATCTTCCTGATCGTGAGCTACACATTGGGTGGGATCACTAGTGCAGAGTACAATCGCGTAAGTTCTCTCTAACCACTAAGATCAGCATCTCCATACTAACGCACACCTAAAGTCAAAAGCTTTCAACACACCTCACCAAATCCTCGCATTCATATGTCTCCTCCCTCTCCTCTTAACCAGCGCCCTCCCATCTCTGAAGCCCTACCTCCCCCGCCTCCAAAAGGCTGTTCACACACCACTCGTTTCGACCTCTTTTCTCCTGCTCGTCCTAACCGGCGGCCTGGGTCTCCATCTCTCTGGCCAGACCCGCCCGAT
>Ga0068628_1001038_pt1 | contig 11085 bp, 15 predicted proteins | sample InSIn2gowninarea_FD_77431 | JGI IMG/M metagenome (GOLD analysis project Ga0068628, IMG submission 77431) | Clean room microbial communities from NASA Spacecraft Assembly Facility at Jet Propulsion Laboratory, Pasadena, California, USA -... ... | reverse complement strand
GTAGGGGCTAAGATGACAAACTTGGAAGGAAACTAGGTGGATGAGCACAGTGTTTTTGGTGCTACCATTTTGCACTAGCCACAAGATGTGTTTAACTCGGGCTTCACTATATCCCTGTTATTATTTCAATTGTGGCATCGAGATTGATTATGGAAGAAATCCAACGACATGTGGTGGCCATTCCATTCATGGAGTAGGGCCATCTCATTCCATTCATGGAACTGGGAAAACTTCTGGATTCACAAGGCCTCACCGTTTCGTATATAAAGACTCTCGAGAATGCCAAATGGCTCTAGGCTCTGGTCCATGGATTCAATCTGGACATCCAGCTGGTGTCTCTATTGATGCCTTCCATTGAGGGACTGCCTCCAGAAATTGAAAGCTCTAACAACGTTCCCCACGATGTCTTCCAGAAACTGGTCGCTTCATCCCACAAGTTAGCTCGCCCTTTGGAAGAAAGGTTGGAGTAGCAACTGAATACCGAGGAGCTGCCCCATTATTTTCCCCCAATATCATGCATCATCGACGACATGACTGTGGAATGGATTCACCGCTCGGGCCACAAGTTCAGGATTCCCATCGTGGTTTTCTACACAACCGGGGCATTTGTTTGGTCCATCATGCACTCTGTATTCAACTACATGCCGTAGAAGAGCATGGAGGCAGATGACGAGTTTTTTGAAATTCTTGAACTAAACTTCAACTTCAAGCTGCAAAAAGTAGACATGAACCCGGCACAGCGAGATCCCGATTCTTTTCCCATGTGGGATTTTCGATGGAGAACATTAACAGCATCATGGATGGTTGGGGTATCCTCATTAATACATTTTACAAATTCGATTCCTGGGGTATCAATCACATTAAAATCCTAACAAGGAAACCTGTGTGGAGCATAGGTCCCATACTCGCTCCCGTTGTTTTCGATGATAAAGTGATTGACCTAAGAATCATTAACAACTGGGGAAAGGCGACGGATATCAATGAGGAGGAATGCTTGCAGTGGCTGCGTTCTTGGGGCTGCGAAATTCCTAGCTGTCCTCAAAGAGCTATTCGATAAATCCCCGAGGCAAAGAAGAGGAGGTCTACATATGAGATTTACAAGTGAAACAATGCAAGTTATTATGGCTACAAGGATGATGAGGACGGGATCTTGGAGAAAGTCGAGCAACTCACAGAGGAGGAGATGTGGGTGAGGGCATTAAAAGAGTGGCAAAGGATTGAGTCCGTCAAGAGGGAGGCTAGGTTAATGATGAAGAGTGGGGAGGTCACTATCGTTAAGCCGGTTCTGTTCAAGGAAGAGGAGGATGTGGCGAAATAAATTGGAGAGTAGGAGAAGGGAAACCAACAATAGAAAGAGCAAGAGTTTGTTGCCCATGTGCCCCTACCAAAGGAGGAAGAGATTGAGTGCATGGTTATGGAGAAGAAGAAACAAGAGCTTCTTAGTAAATAAATGAGTGACGATATTCTAGAGGAGCAGTTCCAGGACAAGGCAATGCTTGATATTCAACAATAAGGTATTCTCTTGAAGCTTACGGATCCTCAGTTTTTATTTTTTTCAAATGAGCTTCTTCTTTTCCATGAGCTTTCCCTTTCCCATGAGGGTGGTGTTGTCAATGCTCCCATGAGGGTTGTGAAGAATTTGTGCATTTCATGTTTCAGAAAAAAAGGATGATGTTGAGTGTATAAAAAACAAATCTATTTTATACCCTAAAGCATTTTTTGAACAATTTTCACCATTCATCTCATCTTTGAGAACATTCATCACACAATTTACATAATAATTATTTGATAACCTGTTCAAAATTTGAATGATTCCATCCCAAGTGCATTGGTTTAAACTTAGTGTTAGATTAGTTGTGATCATACTCTTAGTTTCCTTTAGTATAGTCTATCTACTAGTGAATTTTGTCTCTTATTTGAAAGGTTAAGGTTCACATGTGTTGTTTCTTTTTGTATTTAGACATTGTCACTTATGTAGTATTATGATCTGAAACAAAAGTTTTCACACTACACAATTTTCTCCATTAGTAAGTTTTAATTTCTCATTTAGTTAGAAGAATTGATTTTATTTCTCATCATGGTTATCTACTCTTGGCTTATATTATTTGGTGTTATAGCTTGAATATTTGATGATGTTATTAGCTAAATTGAAGTCATAAAATCTTTTCTGAACTTGGTGGTTTTGTGTCATTCTCGAATGGTAAATATGAGTATTGAATGGTAAATATGAGTGTTGAAAATATCAACAAGAAATGATAAAAATAGAATCCAGAATATTCCAATTTTAATTTGTCCTTGAATTAAAATTGTGAATTAAAATTCGAATTTAGTCTCACCAGCTACTTGGAAATAATTAATTCATTCATTATGGATTAATTGGTTGGAGAAATTCAAGTTAGAAGTCTTTGTGAAGTCATGCAACAGTTATTGCTTAATTAAGGAGATAAGATTGAGTTATATTTGAGTTGTAATTAGTTAGCTCAGTTTGCTGAGTTAAGTCCAGTTAAATTAGTTCCAAACTATTTGAGGAACTAATTATAAGTTTAGTCAGTTAATGCATGCATGCATCCAACTAGTGTACTCCAGATAACTAAAGGTTCTCTCATCAGTAACTCATGCATGTCTATTCTAAGAAAGACCCAATTGAGATTAAATATAGGGGTAATGTACTATCAGTTGCATGTTTTATCCTATAAACGAAACTAATGCATGTAGAAGGAATAAGGTTCCTTGAGGATTGTGCAGTTTTACAGGGTGTGAGATCAATGTGAGTGATTAGTGTTCCACTTGGTAACAAGAGGATCACCCAAGAGAAACTGCACAAGGAAATAGGAGCTTGGAGGGTAGAGGTGAAGGCTTGTGAGAAGCTTTGATTGCATGTGAGCATCCAGGAGAATTGTACTGAGAGATGGCTAGCTGTGAGAGCTAAGGCTTTGTGTAATTCTGATGTATTTCCACCTTGTATGATAAAACAGATAGTGGGGTTTCTAGCTAAGGCTTTCCCCTAAGTATTTTATGTGTTTCATGTGTATTGATTCTTCTTCTTATAGTTATACATGTTCATCTCTAATTCAACTCGATCTTTAAGCTTCCACAAGTTTGATAGTAGAAGTAGATTATAGTATTTTTCTTTGGTATATTGCATTATCGAGTTAATCTATAGTCAGATTTTCTACATAGATCTCAGAGGTAGATTTGTAGAGAATTTGTAGGAAATTTTGTATGGTATCAGAGCTAGCTGATCTATAGAGAAATTTCTACATTGTATCAGAGCCAGGTTTATCAGAGCAAAGGTTATCTAAGTAGTGAACAATATACAGAGAAGATAATTCGAAGTTTGAAGTTTGAGGTTGCAGGTACAAATCGAATTCATCTCATACTTCAAGGTTGGTCAATGGTATTCTATGGCTTAAGACTCGAGTATGCCTTGGAAGGCATCTTGAATTATATAGCATGGAAAGATCACATGGAGGCTGTATTAGAAGACAATGACTTGAAGGATTTCTTTGATCAAGAAATCCAAAAGCTAGCTTCAACTAATACACAAGAGTTGGCTGAGTGGAAGAAGTGTGTGGCAAGGGCGAGATGGATCAACCTTGAGGGATTTAGAGACCATATTTTCTCGAGTCTCCATGGGAAGGATACTCCATCTTCAATGTGGAAGACATTGAAGGACTTCTACTAGAACAGTAGCGACTAGAGGAAATTTGCGCTCAAGGATAAGCTTTGGAGAATCAATATGGAGAACTGCGATACTATTTCCACATATCTGAACAAGCTCACCACTTATGAAGATGAGCTTAGCAGTGTGGGAATAACTACTTCTGATGATGATATGGTGAGCCTCACTCTCCTTGGCCTTCCAAAGAGCTGGAATAACTACCAGGACTATGCGAGTGGAAGGGATAAATAGTTGGATTGGGAACGACTATGGTCAGATCAAGAGGAGCAACGAGATGGTTCTTCATCCAAGGATGATGATGAAGAAAATCTAGCCTTAGCAAGTAAGGTAAGGAAAGGGAAGGAGAAGGATTCTCATTTCAAATTGAATTATTCTCATGGAGGGAAGAAGGTTGACAAGTCTAAAGTGAGATGCTTTAATTGTCACGAAATGGGTCATTATGTGACTAATTGCCCATTGAAGAAGTCCAAGAAGGGATCCTTAGAAGGATCTGAAGGGGAGGCATTAGCCTCTCAGCTCGAGATGGACTTTACCCTCATCGCATGTGTGGTGTCATCGATGATGGTTTATGGTTGGTATCTTGATAGTGGAGCCTCATTCCACATGACCGACGATAAAAGTTTATTCAGTACCTTGGACGAGAAAGACCTCAAGATGCACATAGATATGGGTGATGATGAAAGGTATAGTGTTTAAGGAGTGGGCACAGTTTCTTTTCAGAGGGAGCATGGAGCTCTTATCACCTTGACAGATGTGAAGTATGTTCCTGGACTGAAGAAGAATTTGGAATCAATCACGATGTTGGAGGAAAAAGGCTATGATGTTGTTTTCAGTAAGGGAAAGGTTTGGATTAGACAAATCACTATGGGACAAGTGAAACAGATCGGTTCATGAGTTAAGAATCTGTATGCTCTTGAGGTTCAAGATGCATGCAAAGCCTTGAAGAGCAAGGCAAATGTTAGAGACTTGGTGGTTGAGAGGGAGAGTAAATTACCACTCAACATACAGCCCCAGAAGAAGTCTCATACAATTGTGGAGGAGCCACAATTGGAGATGTTGAGAGGAGACCGAGTGGAGGCATCCACTCATACAGAGACCTCCAGTAGGGGGGAAATTTCTAGCCAAGTCGGTAGAGGGATCACATGCAGCCATACCTCCAGGTGTGAGGTTCGGCGATGTGAAGTGATAGTCCCAATAAGGCACAAATTGGGTAGGGTCCATTGAGAGGTTTTATCTCATGGATCATACCTTACTATGGGAGCCCAAAGTACATAGTAGCGGGAGGAATCAGTGGGATTGATGCAGTTAGTGATCGAAGTGACAAAGGTTAGAGCAATTAGATACTCAAGAGCACAGAGAAGGATTGACAATAGTGCAGAAAGGCTGAGTCAGCAGAAGCACAAAGTTTTCAATTGACAGAGGTAGTAGTAGTTAGAGACTTTGATGACAAAGGCATCATTCTGATTCAGGTTGGATGTTTTTTTTTTTTTGGAGTTGCTAGAGCAACAACACTTGAGAGAAGTGTTGCATGCAAAACATTCCAAAGGTTTAGGATCAGGATCGAGTTGAATTCCTTTCTTGTTGAGAGGGAGTGTTGAAAATAGCAACAAGAAATGATAAAAATAGAATCCAAAATATTCCAATTTTAATTTGTCCTTGAATTAAAATTCAAATTTAGTCTCACCAGCTACTTGGAAATAATTAACTAATTCATTATGGATTAATTAGTTGGAGAAATTCAAGTTAGAAGTCTTTGTGAAGTCATGCAGCATATATCCATTAATTAAGGAGATAATATTGAGTTATATTTGAGTTGTAATTAGTTAGCTTAGTTTACTAAGTTAAGTCCAGTTAAATTAGTTCCAAACTATTTGAGGAACTAATTGTAAGTTCAGTCAGTTAATGCATGCATGCATCCAACTAGTGTACTCCAGATAATTAAAGATTCTCTCATCACTAACTCATGCATGTCTATTATGAGAAAGACCTAGTTGATATTAAAGACATGGACAATGTACTATCAGTTGCATGTTTTATCTTATAAAGGAAACTCATACATGTAGAAGGAAGAAGGTTCCTTGAGGATTGCACAATTTTACAGGGTGTGAGATTAGTGTGAGTGATCAATGTTCCACTTGGTAACAGGAGGATCACCCAGGAGAAACTGCGCAAAGAAATAAGATCTTGGAGGGCAGAGAAGAAGGCTTGTGAGAAGCTTTGATTTCCTATGAGCATCCAAGAGGACTGTACTGAGAGCTGGCTAGCTGTGAGAGCTAAGGCTTTGTGTAATTCTGATGTATTTCCACCTTGTATGATAATACAGATAGTGGGGTTTTTAGTTGAGGCTTTCCCCTGAGTATTTTCTATGTTTCATGTGTATTGCTTCTTCTTCTTATGGTTATATGTGTTCAGCTTTGATTCAGCTCGATCTTTAAGCTTCCGCAAGTTTGATAGTAGAAGTAGATTATAGTGTTTTGCTTTGGTATATTGCATTATCGAGTTAATCTACATTTAGATTTTCTACATGGATCTCAGAGGTAGATTTGTAGAGAATTTGCAAGAAATTCTACAATGAGTATGAAAGCTAAAGTTGACATGCTTTAATCTAGTTTTTATTTTATTTTTTTACAATATAAGAATCAAGTTATAATTTATAAATATATATTTATGAAAAAGTAGGATATCACACACAGTATGTCTCTTTGGACATTAATATAATAAGTGTATCTTATCTTTGCTCGGATTGTGTTGCATTCATTTTTCCAAAGAAATATCTGCAAGTCATTTTCATGTGTCATGGCCTTAGTAGCGCCTATGATGGACTTTTCCTCGACCGCCCTATTTTTCCCTGGGTTGTAAAGAGCTGCAACTCTCTCTTGATTCCTTCCTTCTTGCAAAAAACCTTGAACTCCTTGGAGGTATACTCTCTCACATTGTCCAATCTCAAGACTTTGATATTCATACTTGTGTGGTTTTCAATCAAAGCTCTGAACTCTTGAAACTTGCTAAACACCTCATCCTTGATATTTAATAAGTAGACCCAAGTCTTATGAGAAGAATCATCAATAAAGGAAACACAATACATGCTTCATGTTATTATCACTATTAACTACTGACTTCAGTCCAAAAAAATTATACACTGGAGCTCAAGTTTTGACGATGACTATCCAAGGGCAGGGTAAAGATGTGCAGTCAAAATATATATCTCTATGTTTCACAGCATCTTGCAAATTAATTTTCCTCTCTTGTCATGATGTTTCAACTTTTATTGGAAAATTGAATCCAGAAGGCACATCTATTAGTGAAGTATCAAGTGTTCTTGAGGGTGATCAAGATAGTCTATTGAGGTCTATTGGGCTACACCATTGGGAGTTTCTTGATGGAAATGGTTTTTTTGTCTTCCTATTTATTTTAAATTCAAACTCTCCACTCAATGTGTCTCTTGGTCCTATGGATCTATTTGCACAACTTTTATGATTGTCTAGAAATTCATCTTCTCGATGGATTGGGCACTACAACTTACAGGTCTCTCTCTAAGGACAACAATATTACTATTCTTTTACATGATGATGGTAGTTTGAAGATATTCTCATTTAGAATGGGTAGTGTAAGGTCCTAGTATCCTCAACAATACATCAAATTCTGGGATCAACCCAGAATTTACACTGGATTTCTATGGAAAGACAACCTGCATTACTAAAAATATTAAGCTTGGAGGTGATGTTATTTGAAACAATGATTTATGTGTTAAGATGAATTTAGTGTGAAAAGAAGGCTCTTAGAGAGCCCCAACCCTATTATATTTAAGGTTTATGCACTTTTTCTTCAATCACACACACACACACACATATATATACACATCATAGTTTTCCTTCTTCTAGTGTAGGTCATGTTTTTCCATTGAACAACAAGTTCTTTAATGTTATTGTAGGATGAATGAAAGTAGTTGTCAAATTAAACACATGAGTAGATTTTGATAAAGAGTTATGGATACCTGTGTTGATATATCTATGATTGCATATTTGAAAATAACTACATTTAATTCCAATCCATACATTGTAATGGTAGGTTTCCATGTTAATGTGGGAAATACATCACGAAGTCAAAGGCAAATGGATGCTTTACTGTTTGTATTTTCATTTGGACTTGTAGAAAAATTTCCACTTGTGCCTTTGTTGAAGGCATATCTCAAGCATCAAAGGAAAGCATTAGAGGAAATAGAGAAGAAAGGAAGATACCATGTTCGGTCACTGGTATGTCTATTCTTACTTTTGTGGTTCATGCTCCATTGTCAGTATAAACTATCAAAATATTAACTTGTCATTAGACATATTCTCTAAAAACTTCCATGTCTTATTGTAGAATTCAACAACCTAAAAAGAAATTCATTCATTGAACAATGTAATAAAGTTCATTGAACTGCACAAACTTGAATCACATATGCCTACCAAAGATCTTGAAAAACGTGTGGTTCAGTTACAGAAATACACGGAAGAGAGGAAAACATCTACAAAAGCCGTTAGGACTGAGACTAAACATGCTCGTCTTAATAGTGATAATGGTGGTGGTGGTGTTGGTGGTGTTAGTGTTGTTGTTGGTTCACTGTTATTTAAACCTTCCCCTACCAATGCCTTTGCCCTTCCCAATTCTTCTTCGTTGCTCCCTAAAACTACCCCTCCTAGTAATTTTTCCCTTTCCAATCCTTCTTTGTTGCTCCCTACTAAATCTACCCATCCTAGTGCTTTTGCCTCTTCAACTTTTTCTGACTTACAATGTCTTGTATAAAATTGAGTGGATTTGGTAAATGAACAAGGCATACATAGTATTTTTAAATAGATTGTTTTATTTTACTACATGGCATCTTGTATAATTCTCCTATGATGTTTTGAAGTGTCTTTTAGTACCCCTTCTCTCTTATTTGTGCATATTGTCATGTATATCTTGTGTTACTTTGTGCGTGTAAGAGACATGAAAATAATTTGGTATTACAAGTTGAAGTGCCATGTTTTCTAAGCACTTAATTCTTTACAACAATGAATGTAATCTAATAGGTTAATTTGAGTACAAATCACCACAAAATTATTATGAGAGGGATATACCACACATGCCTAGAGTTCATGGTAAAAAGAAAACAAGGAAGTTAAGAAAATAAGGAATTGACTTCAATTCAAAAAAATGCCACTTTACAAGTGAGTGACATGCATCATGGTAGTCCCCTATGGTTGTTTGATGGAGGAATTATTACTCCAATGTTTTGCCAAGTTTCCAAGATATGGGGATATAGGAATGCAGGGATCCATCTGAGGGACATGTAGAGACACCCCAAAATTTTTAGGGAACATCACAGAGGACTTCAAGGTTCTCAACATAGGGGAGTGCTTGAAATACCGAAAATAGCATGCAACCTTAGGATGGGTTTAATGGAGATTCTAGAAGCCAAGTTGTTGTGACTTCTGGAAATTCCTAATATCCTAAGGCTAAAAACCCAACCTTACATATCAACACCACCCTGATCATGAGACTTAGCACAACATACATCAAAGTTATAAGGCACTTCTACTCAAGTTGTGACCTATGGCAAGCTTTCTAAATATTTCTTCTAGTTGGAGGTCAGTTGGACCCTATACATTCAATTGAATGAAATAGAATTAAGGCACACTGTGTAGTAATTTTTTTCCCATATCTTGGACTAATGTGTGAGCTATCTAAATCATCTAGTGCAATTCAACCTCCAGAAGTTATGAAATCGAGCCTGCCACATCTTCTTTTGCTAAAGTTGTGAAATCGAGCTAGATCTTTTTTTTTAAGCTCTACCATTTTTACATATATATTTTTATGCCACAACATCCCTAGTAGTCTTTCCTTTCAGGGATAGTGGTAAAGCTTATTTGATGTAATGCTTACTGTGTACTTTTGGAGAGATGGAAATTGGATCACATCCACCTTAGTTTCACTGAGAAAGAGCTGAGGTCCATGCTAATATCCTGGACATGGGTGGGCATTGTAATGTATGTATGTCCAGGTGATGGGACATTAAATATAGACAATGCATTGACTGCATGAATATGACATTCACACACACCTATCTAGATTCAAGTATGATATTGACCTAGGGGTTCCTAAGGTTGAGGATCCATCAAATGCACACAATTGACTGAGTTCTGAAATATAGAAATAGGAGATATGCAACTTCTAGATTCACAAACTGGGAAGTGCATCTTAGACACGGGTCTATATATATTTGTGCTCGATGCAGGGGCAATAGAGAATGACACACCTCTAAATTATTGGCCTATTTATGGGAGTTGTCGGGTCTGTTAATCATGAGGAGCTAGGGATGGATTTTGGAGCCAAATCAAAAGAAGAGAAATTATAGTAAGACCATGAAGCAAGATTCCTATGCACTATGTATTGGGTATCTAACAACCAAAAAATGTGGCAGCGTTGGTATTTGGGGGTTTAGATGTATTTCTTTCAATAAATTTAGGATATAATGATTGTAATCTCTGTGTATAGGGGGACAAGCCTACCTCTATGTAACAAAGACAGAGAGATAATGTGTTCAGAGGAGACCTAGTATGCAAGTGGCATTAATCATTGGCTGGAAACCATGGTTTGGACCTGTGTGCTGCATTAAAGATTAGAGGAGGAGCTAATAAATAAAGAGATTGTGTTTATGATGCCACAGGTTGTGTATTCATGTTCATTTATCTGTTAGAATTAGGTGTTAAATCTCTCTTGATTCCTCCAATTATAATGTTGTGTGGTAGAATGTATTTCTTAGTTGTATTGATACATAGGGTGAAAATTGACATGGTCCTAGCTCAAACATTTCTTCAAGAAATTGGTTGGTCTCTATATCTCCTAGGAAGATACACAACATGCAGATCCATAATTATATTCACTTTGCAAGAAAATATTGGAAATGGATTCAAATATTCTAGACTCGGATCCACTAGGACTCATGTTTGTGACAAAAGTTGAAGAATTGTGTTCCCAAAAGGTTATGGGACTTTATCAAGCAGACAGAGATTAACTAAATATCAAAATTTGATCCACATTTTAAACAAAATTCCTTTCTTTCAAGCATAGACATTAGGAAAATGAAAATATCAATTAGCCTAAAACCCTGAAAAATAAATATTTTACTTAAATGCCTTAAAAATAGGATCATTCAAAAAAAATCTCATGATTATCACTTACCTCACTTAAATTTTGTTGAAAAAACATGATCTCATAATTATCCTTATGACTAGTTGGAAAATTTTCAAATAATCAAACAAAAAAATCATTGTGTTTGTCTACCCAATAAAAACTCCTACTCTCCAATTTATTTCGCCACATCCTCCTCTTCCTTGAACAGAACCGGCTTAACGATAGTGACCTCCCCACTCTTCATCATT
>Ga0068628_1001037_pt1 | contig 11087 bp, 14 predicted proteins | sample InSIn2gowninarea_FD_77431 | JGI IMG/M metagenome (GOLD analysis project Ga0068628, IMG submission 77431) | Clean room microbial communities from NASA Spacecraft Assembly Facility at Jet Propulsion Laboratory, Pasadena, California, USA -... ... | reverse complement strand
CCGCTTACGGCTAGGCTATTCTCAGTTTCCCTCGGCGGGGCAAGCAGGGGGCGTGAATGTTGGTGTCGAGGATGTGTTTATTCGGCGCACTGGCTTAACAATTAGTGGTGAGTATCAGGCTGCTTTTAATGAGCAGCGTAACGCTTATGGTGGAGACTTGCGTTATTATGTGCGTCCTTTAGGCAGCTATATCAATTTTGCACCAGTTGTGGGCTATCGGCATTTGGAGACTAACGAATATTCAACAGATGGCGTTAATGTCGGTGCTAGGCTGCTGTTAGTGTTGTCTCGCAGTGGTGCGGCAGATATTTCGTTAACTCAGAGTTGGGTGTCTCCTGGTACAGATGAGGAAGTGGGTTTAACAACGCTTTCTGTGGGTTATGCCTTTACTCGTGATTTACGATTTTCTACAGATATTCAGAAGCAGAATTCGAGTCAAAGTAAAGATAGTCGAGTGGGGATTGTGTTGGAATGGATACCTTGAAGAAAACGTCTTAATAATATTAGTTGTGTAATTATATAAATAAAATATTATGTAAGTTCAATAGAGTACAACTTTAGAAACTTAATAATTAAAAAATTTAAACCCTTGCATTAAAAAACAAATAAAGCAAAATGAACGCACATCATATAGAAACTATTTTGACTGAAAATGGAACTCTGACGCTACAAGATTTACCTTTTCAAGCGGGGGATGCAGTTGAAGTTATTATTTTAGAACGTCACAAATTACAGCCAAGTGAAGCGCCTACAAGCCACTCAGGCTCGAATCTTTATCCTTTGCGCGGCACAGTAATCCGCTATGATGATCCAACTGAGCCTGTTGCGCTAGACGATTGGGAAGTGCTGCAATGATTTTACTCGATACTCACATTTGGGTTTGGTGGGTTGATGACAACCAGCGACTTACCTAAAAACATCGAGAGTGGCTAAATGAATATCAGTCTGATGGTTTAGGAGTTAGCATTTTTTCTTGTTGGGAAGTAGCTAAATTAGTAGAAAACGATAAGCTTATTCTGTCCTGTTCAGTTAGTGAGTGGCTTGAAGTTGCTTTGGATTATCCAGGAGTGCAGCTCATAAATTTGACGCTTCCAATAGTGGTTGAGTCAACACAATTAATCGGATTTCATCGTGATCCGGCAGATTAAATTATTGTTGCTACAGCAAGAATTTATGGGATTCAGTTATTAACATCTGATACGAAAATTCTTAATTATCCTGATGTGGAAACTCTCAAGTAGCCAACATCTAAATCTATAGTTACTTGAGATGAGGTACTTAGACTTCTAGTGGTTTAGATGGGATAATATACATCAATTCTGCTCCATCCGGTTTAGTTTCGTCAGGAGATAGTTTGAGCCAATTATGAAAGCTGATTTTTAGTTGGGCGATCGCTTGTACTTCTGCCTGATATGCTTCAAAACGGCGATTGGTTTCAATCACTCCTTGCTATTATCTAGTTTGTTAACTACAACCTGTATTCATCTATAAATATGTAGACTATTAAACGAAAACAAGAAAATTGAGTAGGCATCCATAATATAATGAATGCCTTGATTTAGCTAATTTTCAAACCTTTAGTTCATCTATTTTGTTTAGTGCTTGGCAGCTTCTTTTTCATAACACCTAAGAATGAGTGGTGCAAGCTTATCTAAATTACTTACAGAGGAAATGTTCACTTTTGATACACCATCTCCTAATGTAGATGGTACTTCCTGTACTTCAAAATCAGGGGTAAGGGGCTGTGCCTCATCTACAGATATACGAGCAATAAAACTCTTTTTCTGTGCAGACAGATACAGCCGTAAAAACCACCAATTATTTTTGCCAAGATTTACTCCAAAGTAGTTAACAGTATCCTTATACTTAACTTCTAAACGGTATATAGCAGAGGTTTCTACAATTGCTTTAATTTTTTCAAAAGCTTCAATTTCTTCATCTGTCGTTACTAATTTTGCTTCTTCCGGTTCCTGTTCTTGTACCTCCTCTTCAATTTCTTCTACTTCAGCAGATTTAGAAGTATTATCAGTTTCAACAGTTTGAGCCATTTCTTGGCTAAGTGATCGAGTCATCAACTCTAATAAACTACTCTGAACCGACTTCTTGACAATCGGCTCAAACTTTTCAATAACTTTATTTGTAATCCGACCTTGAACTTCATAGCTGAGAGCAACTTTACCCAATTCAGTTACTAAAAAGCGTACGAACTCCTCAGAAGGAGAGCGTAAAAGATTGCCAATAAGGTGAGTCATGCCTTTGACATATACCATTTCCTCAGCCTGTCTACTAATGGCTGCCGCATCAAAATTGTCGCGGTGAAAAAACTTTAGATTTTCGATATCTTTTAAATCATATTGAAGGACGTTGAAGCTGAAAAATGGCTCCTTGTCCATGAAGTTTTTGTCACGGAGGTCAGTAAAAAAGCGGTACTCAGTACCATTAGTAACGATAGCAACTTTCGTTTTAATAAGCCCATTGAAATAGCGGCTTAATTGCCCATCATGTGCTTCAGCTTTTTGTCCACGCGCTTTTGCCTCTACCAGCATGACAATAGTGCCATTAATAGCTAAGGCATAATCTACCTTTTCAAACTGCCCTGCTTTTTTTGTAGCAAAATCTGCTACGTATTCAGGCATAACTTCAGTTGGATCATAAATGTCATAGCCAAGAGCGTTCAAGAAGGGAACAATAAGAGCCATTTTAGTAGCCTCTTCGCCAACAACCTGGTCAACTCGCTTACGAACTTGCTCTGAAAGCTTTGTAATATCCTCAGTAAATCCCATCTTGCTTCCTCGTATCACAGCTAGAACATATATATATAAGTGTTCCCACTAAGCCCAGACTTATAACAAAGGTGATAAATACAAATACCGTTTTTCATAACCAGTTTTAGGATGAGCCGTAGAGCGATCGCCTCTTCTGTCTCAGTATTCCCACAACACCGCTAGCTTCTAACAATTTAGATAAACTGCTGACTAATTTGGTAATCCAGTATTACGCTCTTACTAGAAGCAATATTTTAATTTCAACAGCAGTTTTCCTTATGCCTACACGCAAAAGTTCACCCGTATCAAGAGTTACTAAGAAGTACCAAGCCACTATTCCTCAAGCGGTGAGAGAAGTGCTGAATATCACTCAAGGAGATTGTGTAGCGTTTGAAATTCGATCAGGAGTGGCGTTGAAAAAAGTGCCGCCTCTAGATTGGGATTACCTTAGCGCTGTGGCTGAAACCATGAGTGAGTGGACATCAGCCGCAGACGAGGAAGCCTATCGTGACCTATAACTGATGTGATTGTAGTGTCTCTTAATAAATGAAGCTTAGAGAAAAATATGACTAAAACATCTGCAAAACTCAGCTTCAAAGAATACTTAACTTTTGACGACAGCACTGATAATTGCTACGAACTTGTGGATGGGGAGTTGTTAATGGTTCCACTACCAACTGCTGACCACGCAGATGAAGTTGATTTTCTTTTAGAGGTTTTTAGAGCAGAAATTCGTCGTCAATCTCTTCCTTGGAAGGTTACTGATAAAGCTGGAGTATATATTGGTAAATCTCCAAAAACAGGTAAAGATTATTCACGCACTCCTGATGTTTGCGTATTGATGCAAGCAGCTTGGTCAGAACTCAAAATTCAAGGGTCAGCAGCAGTGTTAAGAACTCCTCCCCTTTTAGTTGTTGAGGTTGTATCAACTAACTGGGAGGTTGATTACATAGACAAAGTGGATGAATATCAACGGCTAGGCATTCCTGAATATTGGATTGTGGATTATCTAGCAGTTGGTTCGCGTGATTTAATTGGCGACCCTAAGCAGCCTACTGTCTCGATATATCAGCTTGTTGAAGATCAATATCAGGTCAATCAGTTTCGAGGAAATGAACAAATTATATCAGCAACATTTCCAGAACTGAAGTTAACTGTTGATCAAATTCTTTAAGTAGCTAAAAATTAACTTTAAAGATTTTGATTAAGTATTCAATGCAAGTCGAAGCGATCGCACCCCCTTCGCTAAAACCCAAAGACTCACTGACTCATAAGGTGTGGCAAAATTAAAAGCGGTGTCTTGATAAATACTTCTAGGTAATCTTGTGAGTCCAACTGCCGTAGCTACCCGCCGCCGCGCCGTCTTTCCCTTCACTGCCATTGTTGGTCAGGAAGAAATGAAACTTGCCTTGCTGTTAAACGTGATTGATCCCAAAGTTGGCGGCGTGATGATTATGGGCGATCGCGGCACTGGTAAATCTACAACGATCCGGGCGCTGGCTGATTTGTTGCCAGAAATTACAGTCGTCGCCGATGACCCCTTCAATAGCGATCCCAGCGATCCTGACATCATGAGCGATGCTGTCCGTCAGCAGCTAGAACAACAAGCAGAAATTAAAGTCGCGCAGAAAAAAGTCCCAATGGTTGATTTGCCTCTGGGAGCCACAGAAGATAGGGTTTGCGGCACTATTGACATTGAAAAAGCGCTTTCTGAAGGTGTGAAAGCCTTTGAACCAGGATTGCTGGCTAAAGCTAACAGAGGCATCCTCTACGTTGATGAAGTCAACTTGCTAGACGATCACTTGGTAGACGTGCTGCTTGACTCCGCAGCAAGTGGCTGGAATACTGTTGAACGTGAAGGCATATCTATTCGCCACCCCGCCCGATTTGTGCTTGTCGGTTCTGGCAACCCTGAAGAAGGCGAACTACGTCCCCAATTACTTGATCGCTTCGGGATGCACGCGGAAATTCGCACTGTGAAAGAACCAGCGCTACGAGTGCAAATTGTTGAGCAAAGAGCAGAATTTGACCAAAATCCGCAGCAGTTTCTCGAAACATGTCAGCCGCAGCAAGAAGAGTTACAAAAAAAGCTGGTTAGCGCCCAAGAGCTTTTACCATCAGTGCAGATTGACTATGATCTACGGGTGAAAATATCCGAAGTCTGTTCTGAACTTGATGTTGATGGCTTACGTGGTGACATTGTAACTAACCGCGCTGCCAAAGCATTAACAGCGTTTGAAGGTCGTAACGAAGTTACAGTTGATGATATCCGCCGCGTTATGACGTTGTGTCTACGTCACCGACTCCGCAAAGATCCCTTAGAATCTATTGATTCTGGCTATAAGGTAGAAAAAACCTTTAACCGTGTGTTTGGCATCGAAGCGACAGCAGAAGATTCAGCCAATGCTCAAAGCAATGGTATAGCTCAATCCGGTGGACGTTTACGCTAATTACTCATTTATAAGCAGGTAGTAATGACAATTTGGCGTTTTTGGGTGCATACCTTGATTTGGTCAAGTCAATACAATCCACCTCGGTTTGTGGAAAGCTTGATGTTGTTACTAGCGATCGCATTATTAGCAATTTGGCAGATAACACCAAGCTGGCCCTACCTAGCGCTGAGTTTGAGTTATATCGTCGGGGCATCGGCTTCTATCTTAGTGCGGGAAGCGATCGCTCCCTCACCCCAAATGCGAGTCACTCAAGTAACAGCAATGCTATTGCTACTTATTAGTATTTACGGCTTTTTTGACTTGATTCATTACTTGTAGTAATAACGCAAGGCTAACTAATCCCCTGTGCAAACTTGGCTAAATTTTCTTGTCGCCATTTTGCATCTGCTTTGCGATTTGTTCGCAACTCCAAAACTCTGATGCCCGTTGTGGGAAGTGAGTTTAATAGTTGCTTTAGCTGCTCCCAACAAGTAATCACTTCATGTTTCACATTGTAAGTGGCACACAATTGAGCAAAATTAATATCCTGTGGAGTCGCAAAAAATTCTTCAAATGGTGGCTCAAACTTGGCAACGGGCAACATTTCAAAAATACCGCCGCCATTATTATTAATTAAAATAATTGTTAAATGCCCTGCAAATTTATTTCTTAATAAGAAGCCATTTGTATCGTGCAATAAAGCTAAATCGCCTGTTAACATGACGCTGCTTTGATTGCGATGAGCGATACCTAAAGCTGTCGATAAATTGCCATCAATACCATTTGCACCTCGGTTAAAAAATGGCTGATATCCACTGTTATTGGGTTTCCAGAAAAACTCTACATCCCGCACAGGCATACTATTAGCAATAAATAGCGGCGTTCCTGCTGGTAAAAATTGCGAGAGTAACCAAGCAGCTTTACCTTCAAACATTTGGTTCATTGTCGTCATTGTTTCGTCAATAGACAGCCTTACCTTTGCTTCCGCAGCACACCATATCTGAAGATAAGAAGTTATTGATTTTGGTTCAATTGGGCATATCTGCGCTAGCTGTTGAATAGATAATCGTAAATGAGTTGTTTTGCCGTGTAGAGGATCAAGATTGCGATCGCTTTGTTCAATTATCCACCGCCTGGGTTTTATCCTATCAAGCCAAGTACGCAGTTCTTTACTTGTAGGCAATTCACCGACTTGAATCACAATTTCAGGTTTTAGCTGTTGTGCTAGTTCGTGATTTCGCAAAATTGAGTCATAGGTAGAAATGAGATAAGGATTGAGATCAGCATAATTTCTCACTGGCGAGAGTCCTTCTGCCAAAACGGGAAATTTTAGAGTTTTAGACAGTTGAGCGATCGCACTACAATATTCTCTGGCATCCTGGGGTTGGGCAAGTCCAGCAATGATAATTCCTCGGTTGGATTGTTGCCATTCTGGATCAGGGGTGATGGGTGATGGGTGATAGGTGATGGGTAAGAGGGTTGTTATGCCAGCGAAGAAGTCTTCTGGTTGCAACTGGGATGCTAAAGATTCAGAGTAAGTCCCGTCTGGAAGCGGTGCTAGGGGATCGCGGAAAGGAATATTGAGATGAACTACGCCAGGAACAGGATAGAGCGATCGCTCCCACGCATGAACGAGTGTTTGCCGCAGATACGACAGTGTAGCGATTTCCAAAAATGGCAGTGCTAACTCGGTGTACCAGTTTGGGTATGTACCAAATAATTTTAATTGGTCAATTGTCTGACCAGAATTACAATCTCGTAGTTCGGGAGGGCGATCAGCTGTTAAAACTAATAGTGGTACTCTACTTTCTCTTGCTTCAATCACAGCTGGATAAAAATTAGCTCCTGCTGTCCCAGAGGTGCAAACGATCACCACAGGTAATCTCGATTTGCGGGCAATTCCTAGAGCAAAGAACGAGGCAGAACGTTCATCTAGGATAGGTATAGCGTCTACCCCCTCAGCTTGGGCAAAGGCGATCGCAAGTGGCGTAGAGCGCGATCCAGGGCAAATAACGGCTGTGGTTAAACCTAGCCGCTTTAATGTCTCCGCTATAATCGAAGCCCAAACAGAATTGGTGTTTCTAAAATCAATCACGATCAAATCAAATAGCCGAGCAAATTTCGGTGCTTTGCGATTGCTACAAACTTCTTTATCCTAGATTGGTTACAGCGAGATAAGTAGTATGGATTGCATTCAGTTAACGGGAATTCGTTGTTATGGCTATACCGGATATCTGCCAGAAGAGCAGGTATTGGGACAACGATTTGAGGTAGATGTGACATTGTGGCTAGATTTATCGCTTGCGGGTGAAAGTGATGTTATTGAAGATACCCTCGATTACCGCAGCATTATCACTTCTGTGCAGCACCTGGTGACAACTTCTAAATTTGCTTTGATCGAACGTCTAGCAACTGCGATCGCCCAATTAATTCTTCAATTCGACAAAGTGACACAAGTTCAAGTTCGGTTAAGTAAACCTGCTGCACCGATTCCCGACTTTAGCGGCAAAATTACGATTGAGATCACGAGATCCAAGCACTGAAGTTACAGTAAAAAAAACTGTGCATTAACCGCCGCGCCTTTCTCTGCCTAATAAATTGTTTAAGTCTATTCTGGATCGCAGCGAATCTCAATTAGAAATCCATCTGGATCGTAGAAGTAAATGCCTTTTCCAGTAGGGCGGCTAACTGGCCCGTGATCAAGCGGCACTTGATTTTGTTTTAGCACTTCGACTGCCCGCTCAAACAATTGGGGATCGATATCAAACGCGAGGTGATTGGCGCGGGTGAAGGCGTGATCAGGATCGCTGTCTGGTGGTGCTAGATCCGGTTCATAAAACAAATCGAGGACAGTACCATCTGGAGTGACGAAGTTCGTTACTTTGCCAGCTGCTACGAGCGTACGCAGCGTTGTAGGTACTTCTTCGCCCGTTAGTTCATGCAAACCGAGAATAGTGCCGTAGAAGTGACGCGAAGCTTGCAAATCTTTAACATTTAACGCAATGTGGTGTACTCGACGTAAATCGCCTGGCGCAAGGGCAGTATTAAGCGAATGCGGGGTAGTCAGCATAGTAGAAACTGCTTTATTTTGTTAATACCATAGAACTAAGCTTTTCCTTAAAAATTCTATAGTTTAAAACAAAAATTAATGAAGCCGTTTGATTACTCTTTAGATTTTAAAAATATTGATTTTCGTTCTTCTCCAGAACTTTATCGAGTTGGTAAGGGTGAGCAAGGAGTTCTGTTAGTAGAACCTTACAAGTCGGAAATTTTACCTTACTGGCGGTTTAAAACTCCTGATATTGCTAAACAATCTAGCGAAAAAATATATGAGATATTTCTTGATTATCTTGAAAAAGATGATTTTGTTGGAGCGGATATGGCGCGGAAATTTATCCAAATGGGTTACACGCGATCGCGTAGATACGCTAATCATAAAAGCGGCAGAAAATATAAGACTAATCCTCAAAAAGAATTGACTAAAGAAGCTGAATTAAAAGCAAGAAAAGATATTTTAGTTAATGAAGTAGATCCTGTTAAAGCTGAGTCAGCAGCAATATTTAAAGAGAAATGGATACAAGCAAAAACAAATGAGAAATATTTGCAGCTTTTAAAAAGACATAAACAAATGTATGAACAAAAATGAAGCTATTACTAATATCTACTAATTGCTTGTGTTAAAAATATGAAAATTTAATTAATTTCCTTGAGGACTAAAGATACAATATATGCAAATAAATTAAAGTAGTTCATATAGTTATTATGGTCATAGCTAGTGTTAAACAGTTCAGTTTGGCTGAATATCACCGCCTTACAGAAATAGGTTTTATTAGTGAAGACGACCGAATTGAGTTAATTTGCGGGCAAATTATTCAGATGGCAGCCAAAGGAACAGCCCATGAAGTTTGTATTACCAGGTTGAATCGAGAGTTGCTTAAAATTTTAGGCGATGGCTTTGCCGACGCTAAAGGCGTACGCGCTACTTTACGAGTTCAGTCACCTATAGTTTTACACCCTGCTAGCGAACCGGAACCAGACTTTACTATTGTTCAAAATCGCTTTGGTGACTATCTATCTGCTCATCCTAATCAGCAGATGTGTTGCTAGTAATTGAGATTTCCGATTCGTCTATAGATTATGACCAGGAAGTCAAGTTACCCCTTTATGCTGAAGCAGGCATTAATTATTACTGGATATTCAACTTAGGGGAGCAGCGCCTAGAAACTTATAGTGAACCATTACAAGACTTGCGAGGTAAGTTCGGTTATGCTGCAAAGCGGATATTCTTGCCAAACAAAACAGTTTCTCTCCCCTGTTTTCCTGCTTTATCACTTGATTTATTTAAAATTTTTCCAGGTATTGTGCCTTAAAATTGAGAGCGATCGCAAATACCAAGTTTTAACCGAATAGTAGATTAAAAACTTAGGATTACGTAGTAGATAGTGCTGACACTACTGATAGAGGTAGCCACTAATGCTGACACCATTTATCGATCAGTTTGATATTATCCTCCTTGACATGGGCTACACTTTCATGTTCGACGTTGATCGTTTTTCGGACACTGAAAATTACGGCTCAACATATTATCGATTAGGTGGAACATTACTTAGTAGTCGCCAGGTACAGCAGATAATATCTACCGTATTTGATACCATGCTATCTAACTATTGCGACCCAAACTATTACGAGTGTTTTCCTTCTATTCTCAGCTATTTAAACACAACTGCGACAGCGAAAAAGCTACCAAAGCATGAGATCCGGCTATTGGAGCAAGTCTTCGCAATACATGAATTGGGTACAATTCCAGAAACTCATGCGGCGGTTTTACATCAACTTAGTGCAACTCACCGATTGGGTGTAGTCTCAAATATTTGGTCTAGAAGTAACCTCTATTTACAGGAATTTGAGCGAACTGGAATTCGTGATTTGTTCGATGTCATCATCTTTTCTTCAGATCATGGTCAAATTAAGCCATCACCATATTTATTTAATAAAGCGATAGAAGCGTTTGGGGTAAAGCGAGAGAACATTGTCTTTGTTGGGGATAGTCTAGAGCGTGATATTAGTGGAGCATTATCAGTAGGTTTATCAACAGTCTGGATTAATATAGAAAACAGTCATATTGACAAAAGCTTTCCAAAGCCTGATCTAGTTATTCAGGATTTACAAGATTTGATTAAAAAGTAGTGACTACTGAGACATTAACTAGGTAATTGCCCACCTGATGCGATCGCTCTTTAAATCATATCAAGGTCAAGTCTCATCTTCTGTAACCGACGCGCTAGATGTTTCTCCCTTTCATCTAAACTGAGAAAGCTGTAATAGCCTACCTCTTGATTGATGCCAGCTTTCTTTTGAACAGGCATACTGAACAACGCCAGTAATGATTGCATCAGGATATAAGGATAAAATTACGTGATTACTAACCTCACCGAGAATGGATGGGAAGTGATTTACCATCGCGCTCATGCTTTGCTTGCTGCTCAACTAGCGGGACAATGGCATAGACAAGATCGCCCTGAGCGCCTAATTGAGACATTGGCAGCGATATCTCATCACGACGATCTCGAACGCGAATGGGAAGGAAACCACCTCACTCCCGCAGGCGCACCGCTAGATTTTACCCTAGATACGAAAGTCGATCTCAAAAGGCTGAGAAAACTAACAAAAGATGCCCAATATCGGGGACGGTGGGTGGCAATGCTGATTTCTATGCACACTAGCTTTTTGCTAGAAGGCAAACGTGGCGAATCAGCTGATTTAGACAGCTTTTTAGACGAACAACTGGAGCATCAAGAGAAATGGCGGAAAGAATTGAAGATTAGTAAGAAGGAAGCTGAGAAAGCTTATGCGTTTTTTCAATGGTGCGATCGCCTCTCTTTGATCCTCT
>Ga0068628_1001036_pt1 | contig 11094 bp, 9 predicted proteins | sample InSIn2gowninarea_FD_77431 | JGI IMG/M metagenome (GOLD analysis project Ga0068628, IMG submission 77431) | Clean room microbial communities from NASA Spacecraft Assembly Facility at Jet Propulsion Laboratory, Pasadena, California, USA -... ... | reverse complement strand
TCTCAAACTTTTTCTTTTCAAAGCATAGGTGATTAATGTAACCAGAATCAACAATCCAATCAAATGAAAAAGAGTGAGGTCTTGATTCTCCTTTATGTGGATGATCTTATGATAACTAGGAACAATGATAAAATCATTCAAGAGTTTATATCCAAACTTAAGGTAACATTTGAAATGACTGATCTTGGTCTCTTACACTACTATCTTGGAATGCAAGTGTATCAATACAAGGATTATACTTATCTCATTCAATCTAAGTATATAGCATACATCTTATAGAAGTTTGGAATGGAGGAGTGTAGATATGATGTGATCCTAGTCTCTCCTAGAATCATTATTTCTCTTATCTCCAACTCTCAGTTAGTTGATGCTACAGCTTATAGGTAATTAAATGGTATTCTTTTGTATTTGACTGTATCCAGGCTAGATATTGCCTTTGCAGTGAATCTGATGGCACGATTCATGCATAAACCATATGTTAAGCACCTCAATGTTGATAAGCAAATCATAAGGTATGTTGCAGGGACTAAGGATCTTGCTCTCAAGTATTCTAAGTTGCCCTCATTTGTTCTCTCTGGATTCTCATATTATGACTATGACAGAGATAGAGATGATAAGAAATTAACCTTTGCATTTGTCTTTAGCATTGGTTCAGGTGCTATCTCTTGGGCTTCCAATAAGTAGCCTACTATTTCTCTTTCCACCATAAAATTTGAGTACCATGCCATGTCTGTTGTAGCCCAGGAAGCCATTTAGCTAAGGCATATTCTAAAATAAATTGGGTATGAGCAAGGTGGCTCATCCTTGATTTCTTTAGATAATCATTCAGCTATTTCTTTGGCTAAGAATTTTGTGTTCCATCACAAAAAAAAAATATGGAAATCCATTCCCATTTTATAAAGGAGAAGGTTCTTGATGGTATCATACACCTGGATTATTTTCCATCCACCTTGAACTCCATTGATTTGTTCACCAAGCCCTTCCTAGAAGCTCAATTCTGTAAGCTTAGGGATGTTATCGGGTTGGTGAAGTTGCCCTCAAGGGGGAGTGAAGTTTGAATTCTTATGTTCAATTAATGTTTGTGATGATAGCTTCACCCCTATGAGGATTTTGTGTTGTATAGTGTTGATTTTGTTGTACACCTTCATGGTAAGTTCGCTCTACATGAGAAACTTATTGTACAAATTTTTAGAATAAAAAGATTGGCCAATCTAGCATTGTTTAGTTATCCATGTGTGAGGAACTCTTATGTATCTTTTGGCATTATTTAGTTATCCATATGTGAGGAACTCTTATGTGCATTTTTTTTTCTCTACTTTGTATTTATAATCAACACATGTTTTATATACAGCAAGTGACTATGATTTTTTGGCATGACATCTTCGTGATGACTTATAGTGCACCATTGATCAGTTCATAATGGCATTTGTGTAATTCATCTATCCTTGTTGATATGAATAAATTGCATCTAACTAATCTTGTTATTTGAGCTACTTATGACTTGCATGTTCCTTTGAGATTATAGGTATGCAGGCTCTTGGAGACTCTTCATGACTTCTAGTTGGATGACTACTTCATGTACATTGAAATCGGTTGTGGTTAATGAATGTATTTGGTAAAGTAGTGAGTCTCAAACTAGATCTTTCTTACTTAACAAATATGTAAAAATTTCTCATCTCTGTTGTATCTATTTGGAGGAGAACTCTCTTACTTTCTCTTCTCCTTCTCTCTTATTCACTCTATCCCAATATTGCATTAAGGGGGAGTGTTGAAATGTATAATGCATTATTGTAAAGGTTTGTATTAATCTTCTATGTAAGTTCACTAATACTTAAGGGTATCATTTTATACCTTAAGTATTTAAGTGAATATGATAATGTAACTTGTCCTACAGTCCATGTCATGAGCATGCCCCTTGGGTAAAAGGATGTGCATGTTATGCTTTTGTACATTGGATAAAAGGGTGATCCAAAGAGGGATTTTGGCCTATAAATAGAAGGCTCCCTCTTTGTGATTGCACATGAATTGTGGAGTAAAGTTATGCTTGAGGATAGTGGTTAGGATAAAAATGTAGGAGGATTGTAAGAGTTCATATTTGTTAAGAAGAGAGATCTAGTTAGTGGATGTACTCCTAGTTGGAGGAACCACTTATATCTTGTGTTGTGTTGTGAGATTGCTTTATGAGTTTGTTAGATGTAATTGTGAGCTTTCATGTGATCTTGGTTGATTAGGGGTTATCTTATTTGTGTTAGTTCCTTCAATACATAATAACTTCTTGAGAAACTAAAGGTAACTCATGCCAAGATAAGTATTTTTGAACTTTTACAATTATCAGTTGATCATAGAGATGCCTTATTTGATGTACTTTAGAAAGATTGAAGTTGATGTAGATATTCTTGTTGCTAAATTTATATAATTAGTAGCTAATCTTGATATAGATTTAGTTTGTAATATTCTTTGCTTTCAAGATAGTAAATTACCTAGTGAAGATGTTATTGAAAAGAATCTAGGACTATATATATGTGTCAATGATGATAATGTTCCTGCTAAAAAAGATTTTATTGATATTGGTTCTAATGTAAATATTTATTTAGTTGAATTGTTGTAAAAATACTTTCCTTCGATTTATGAAAAAATAAAAAGAGCTACAATCAGCATAAAAGGGTTTGATAATACTGAAAATAATGCATTGGTTATGTTACTATGCCTATTGAAGTAAGAGGTAAAACTGCTCATCAAAAAGTTTATATTTTTAATTGAAATTACCATATAGCTTATTGCTTGGTATACCATGGATCCAGAAGCTTAGGGTTGTTACTTTCACATTGCATTGGTAAATTAAATTTATGCATAAAGGAAAATAAGTTACTATTCATGGAGAAGAAAACCCTACATATGTATGCCAAGTAGTTGAAAGGTTTTGGATCCCACATGATTTGGTTGAAAGTAAGGAATAAACACCAACTCATGTCAATAACATCATACTATAAGAGGTAAGTATAGGTCCATACACTTCTAAAACTTAGCATCATTGCTCAAATGAGGATGAAACTAAGCATCATCACTTTGTTCTTGAGGAAAAAAAGATCATGTTACAGATGTGAGTGTGTTGTATCAAGAGAAAAAGGAAAAAAACCCACCAAAAAATGAATATTCTACCTCTATTTCACAAATTTTGTTAGGTCGGGTAAGTATGCATTTCAATAGTATTGATTTCTCTTTCTCTAAGGAATACATACATAAATATCAATATGGTGGATAAGGACTAAGTAAGAATGAGCAAGGTATTATAGAGCCTATTCTAAATAAAGGAAAACATAAGAGAATGACTAGCATTGTATTTGATGAGTCCACACCTAGCACACCTTCATCAACTCCAAACATTCAACATGTTGATAGCAGTGATCAAGATAGCACTAAAGATATCTTTGATGAGTAGTTGCAATGTGGTATGATGAATGGTCTTATGGAAGAATTGCAAGGTTACTATGCAAACCCATTCTTACCACCTACTACTTTGGTTCAAGTGGATATTTTTTAGAATGATGATTCTATCCTTGAGAAGTTGGGGACAAGGAGTGAGTTTCCCAAATCTAGCAAAAAGAGGCTCGCAGCTTGGTTCATATGATATCAGGTCTATTTCGATGAGAAGATTTGCATGGATCGACATCTTTATATAGGGAGTCAGTATTTAAAGAGTCAATCTTGTATTTCCTTAATGCAGTGACATTGTTGGGATCCTAGATTCGTCACTCTATTTTTTTGTATCTTACAATTGAGTTTAGTAGCAAGATTGGGGGAATTTCCTATGCCTCCCCAATTCACTGATAAAATATCTTATCTTAGTGAAGAAATAGTAGAAGTAAACATCGGTACCCAAGAGGACTCAAAGTTGATCAAAATAGGAGCTTGGTTAACCTTGGAAGAAAGGGAAAGGTACCACCTACTGTTAAAAGAATTTTCTAATGTCTTTTCTTGGTCTTATTTTGATATGCCTAGTCTCGATCCTAATTTTATCACTCATAACCTTGTTATCAATGATAATGTTAAACCCTTCCAATAGAAACCTAGAAAAATGCATCCTAGGGTAACTCTTGCAATTAAAAAGAAAATTTAAAAGTATCTTGTTGTTGCTTTTATTATTCCTATTTATTATTCTCTATAATTTCTAACATTGTTCTTGCAGCTAATCCTAATGGTGAAATAAGATGTTGCATAGATTTTAGGGATATCAACAAGGTATGTCCTAAAGATGCCTTTCCTTTACCTAACATTGATATGATTGAAGATTCAATAACAATTCATGAAATTTTATCTTTCATGGATGCTTTCTCTAGATACAATCAAATAAGAATCAACAAGGAGAATCAACATAAGATAGCTTTTATTACTCCTTAGGGAATATTTTGTTGGGTGGTCATGCCTTTTGGTTTAAAGGACGCAGGTGCAACTTACCAAAGAGCAATGGTGAGTATGTTCCATGATATGATCCATGAGAGTGTTGATATGTATGTTGATGATATTCTACCAAAATATATAACCAAATATGATCATATTTCATATTTAAGAAATATTTTTCAAAGAATGATAGACTACAAGTTAAAATTGAAGCCTCAAAAATGTGCATTTGGAGTTTCATCAAGTAAATTGCTTAGTTTCATTGTTTCAAGAACAAGTATTGAGGTGGATCCTAAGAAAGTTTCAGCCATTGCTAACTTTTGAAGGATTTGAGAATCCTTCAAGGTAAGGTTCAAGTTATAAGAAGGTTCATTGCTCAACTAGCATATATGACTTCCCTATTTTCTCATTTGCTAAAGAAGGGTGAGAAATTCATTTAGGATGAGAAGTATCAAAAGGATTTGGATAACATCAAAAGATATCTCACTAATGCTCTAATATTGGTCCCTTATGATTCAGATAAGTGTTTATTACTCTATGTTTTAGAAACATTAAGTGCACTAAGGGCAATGATAGCTCAAAAAGATGATAAAAATAAAGAAAGAGCAATTTACTATATCAACAAAACTTTACTTGATTATGAGACAAGGTATACACCAATCAAAAATATGTATTTTGTAATTATTTTCTCATCCAAATATTTAAGACACTACATGCTTGGAAATACAACATATGTCATTGCTCAAGTTGATCCTCTCAAATATCTCATGTCCAAATCCTATCTATCTGGAAGAGCTGTAGAATGGGTAATGTTACTTCAAGAGTTTGATTTGGTATTTATCACTCATAAATCAATTAAAGGACATGTTATAGAAAACTTCATTGCAAATCATCTAGGGAAGGAAACATCAATCACCTAGGAAGAATTTCTAGATGAAATAAATAGATAGACCCTACATAATCCTAGTGATGTCTCTTAGTTCTAGCAACGTTGCTTCATTATAGAGTAGTAATATCCTCAATATTTTGTTAGTTTTATGGAAACCAATGAATGGATACTATGTTTTGATGGTTATAAGTGCATTCAAGGAATAGGGGCAGGAATTATCCTAATCAATCCTTATGGTTATGTTATTCTTATGTATTATCATTTAAGTTTTGATTGTACTAACAACATGGTAGAATATGAAGCTCTTGTTTTAGGTCTGAAGGTTGCAATACTCCTAAAGGTAAAAAGGATAAAAATATTTGGTGATTCTGAATTGATCATGAAACAAGTTTCTAACATCTACAACATAAAGGATGCCAAGTTGCAACCATATAAAGAAATGGTGACAAGTCTCCTCATATAATTTGATAAGTATGAAATTCAGAGTATTCCAAGAGACAGCAATAGGTATGTTGATGCTATAGCTAGTGCCACTTCCCTTTCTCCTATCAACATAGAATATGAAGAGACTATTTTATAATAAAAAATATAGGTAAGCCATCACATGAGCATGTTATTGAAGATTTTGTTAAAGATCAATATATTTCAGTTGCATAAATCAATGTTTATGAATGGTATCAAGATGTTTTTTATTATCTTAAATATGGAGTGATTCGTATTTCCTTTGATCATAATGTTAGAATTAGACTGTAAAACCTAGCTACAAATTCATTATTGATGATTTGTTATATAGAAGATCTTTTGATGGTGCTCTTCTTAGATGCTTAATGAGGCATGAGGTATACATGGCCCTTCATCAAGATCATGATGGTAAATATGGTGGATACTTTAATGCTAAATTTATTTATCAAAGGTTGGTTATACTAGGTTATTATTGGCCTATAATGCTTAAAGATTATGAATTGCATGTTAAGAAATATGAGTAATGTCAAAAGAATGCTAAGCTTAAACCTTCTCCTTCTCATGGATTGCACTATATTATTTCTTCTTAGCCTTTTTCTATTTGGGCACTTGATTTTATTGGTAAAATTAACCATGTTTCAAGAGACAGCCATAATTTTATCATTATAGCTACAGAATACTTCACAAAATGGGTGGAGGTTATTCCTATGAAGTCAGTAAAAGGTGTAATATTGTTGAATTTCTCATTTAATATATCATTTCTATATATGGTGTGCCTTATAAATTATTCATGGATAATGGTACAAGCTTTAGAGGCAATGAAGTTAGATATTTTTGTGATAAATATCGTATTGAAAGAAAAATCTCTACACCTTATTATCAATAAGGTAATGGTCAATCCAAAGCCTCTAACAAATTCATAAAGAGTAAAAACTATAAGGAATTCTATAGGGGTAACCCCTTTCTCTTTAATATTTGGTGATGAAGTTGTAATTCAATTAAAACTAGATATCACATCATTATGTGTGTCACTAGATAGTCTCATTCCCGATGAAGATAAAAGAAAAGCTAGACTAGCCCAACTAAGGTTCTATATGAAATAAGGTTAAATGCTCTAAAACACCTTCATGTATATTATTCTTGAATCCAAAAATCCTATAATAAAAAGATCAAGCCTAAAGAGTTCAAGGTAGGTGACCTAGTCTTAAACAAATTTCTTACCAATGCAAAAGCATTAGAAAATGTAAAGAAAGGTAAGTTCAAACTTAAATTGATAGGTCCTTACATCATCATTGCAAATTATGGAAAAGGTGCATATAAATTATCTACGATTTAAGGTAACGAAGAACATAATCCAATCAATGTTATGCATTTGAAAAAAAAAATTATGTTTAATATTTTTTGTAAATATATGCATTTCTACATTTCTGGACACTAACATTTCAAGAAAAGTAGGCAATAACCGAATGATTCGTTGTATTCTTGGTGATGTCATTGCATTACAGAGGTAAAAAATATTAAAGTATTTAGTTTTTCCTTATTAATCATGATAGTAATGCAAAAAAGGTAGTCAGTTTCATTATTTTATCTTCATTTTTTGTAAAACTTATGTTTATCATATCAAGTCTTATCACATATCAAAAATTCTTTTCATATCATATTATTTCTCTTATCATTGACTTCCTCTATAAGGGAAGATCACTCTTGTCATTGAAGAGCACTCTTTTCATTTTACACCTTTGTAAGGAAGGGTCGCTCTTATCATTTGATATCTTTGTAAGGAAGGGCCATTCTTATCATATGATACCTTTGTAAGGAAGGATCATTCTTATCATTTGGCACCTTTGTAAGGAAGGTCCATTCATATCAAAAATCCATGGTAGCATGGTGGATTGGGAATCCAAGTTGATCACTTAATTTGGCAATCTATCTTCATAATCTTGGTGGGTAAGTCACCAAGGATAGGTTTGATATCTTATCATTTACATACCTTTCATATCATTATGTTTAATATTTATTTTTGAGATATCTTGAGCAAAAACATTTCTTGTCTAAGTTCTTTTCAGGTTCCTTTGTCTTTACCTTAGATTTATCCTATGATGAGACGTCCATCATGTTGCAACCAAGCTAAAGAAGGAGCATAATATAGGTAAAAAATTAGGTAATCTAAAGCTATCACTATGAGATAACTTTTCAAGGAGTATTTTTTTACTTTTCTTGTTATACTTTGATTATATTTTTTCCCAAAAGCATCAAATCATATTCAAAGTGGGGAATCTATTAACACCTAAAAATGAATTTTAATTTAATTAAAACACCCTTTTAAGTATTCAAAATGATTTATTTATTTAATTCAACAAATACTCTTATCACCATGCACTCTCATCTACCTTTATGTTTTATGATAACATGTCATCCTGACATCACAATAAGCTTAAGGAGGAGCCTTAACATTAGACATGTTACCTGTAAAGGTAAAGGGATTGTGCATGAGCAATTATGACATGATCTTGAATCCTTGATATCTGGAAATTCCTTGTGTCATTCTTAATCGGTATTTCTTAATGTCGCCTATCATATCTGGATTTTATTATACACTAAGCTTTGTATTCATGCAATCTTTTACATCCATTTGTATGTGATATTTTGAGCTTCAAAGGAATGATGATGACATCAAGCGAAAGGGTGAGGTAATATGGAATTGTAACCAGGTGGCATCATTGGTATCCTAGTGTTGATGTTCTGTTGAGGATGATTTGGTGACTGTTAAATGGGAAAGCTCATCATTCAACTGAATATCATCTTCATTCATCATGATAGGTAAAGTGTAGGTTTGTATATTTTGTAAATCCAATTTGATAGGTCAAGATCAATTGGTTCATTTTCATCTTCCATGTCATCATTTATTGCTAATTTATGATTAATATATTAAATTAAATATACTGTAACTAACCCTAATTATTATTATTTCAATTATAACACTTGGTAAATCCTCTAACATTGCTTCTAATGAAGATTTACACATATCATTAATGATATGATTTTCATAAGAAAAGATAATCATTTTTACATCTATTATATGGAGGTTATACAAAAATATATCAACATGGTTTAAGCACTTGGATAGAAGTAATTATTGGATAGCATTGAATTGTAAAAGGTTCATAGAGATACTAATAGGGCATATGATATCAACATCTTCCTACCTTCAGGAATTAAGGAACATGTACAGATAATTCATAAGAAAGTGGTGCACTTGGTGGAACAAGAAGTTAAGCTCACAAGATAGATGTGGACATATATCCTAGTTGATTTCCCTAGAGAGATAATGGTCCAATGTATGAAGGCATAGTTAAGATAACAAGATTCAAGCTTGATCCGTAAACCCTGCCTTAAAGATTTATTTTGGATCCCACACATTATTTATTTTAGTGCTTGTGGAAATAAAAATGCACACCAAAAATATTCACACAAAATGATGTACATAATTTTTTACCCTGGTTCGACCAATGTGGTCTACATCCAGCAATTCTCGATCTATTATCATAGGTACCATTTTACAATGTACTTATATGATCCTCCTTGCTTCATTTTTTTATCAAAGACAAATCACATGATCATTGTAGGGTTCTACTGAATGCCTTTCTTGAAGATGAGTCTCTTTTTAATGGGAGCCCACAAGCATAATCCCATGTCTTTTTCCCGTGATCGACATTTTTGAAACTACTTCTTATCTCTTTATTTGCAACATGTTGATTATATCATCCACTTCTTTCTCAATGGCAATGATCTTATCCATGCTTATTTTTCTCCTTCATGGAAATAATATCGTCCATGGTTTTCTTCACCTTCCATGGCTATGATTTCTTCCATGGCCTTCTTCTTTTTTCACATATTTTACGAACATAGTGTAAATCCCACACACACATAAAGTTTTTCATACACACACATTCTCCCATTTGGGAGGAATCACACTAAAGGGAATTAACAATTTCCACTCTCCTAATACCCTTTTATAACATTAAGAGTTACAAATTTGGAGTATACATGGTTACAACTAGGGTTCGTTTTGAGAAAACTTTATAATTTCAAATTATATAAATAAAGGCTATTCTGATTTACTTCCTATTAGTAGGTTGGCTATTACCTTAGAAGTGTGTATTGTAAAAATGGTTATTCCAAAAATCAAGAAAAAAAATTATGGAAAAAAAAGGCAATTCCTAAAAAGGAAAATTTCCTAAATATAGCATTGATAATTATTCATATCATTGCAAACATTAATATTACTAATAATAATACAACATTGTTAACAATTATTTTTTATAATATTAATAAATATTTCATGTAATTTTCTTTCTTACCTTTATTGTAAAAATTAGTTATAAATATTTTAACATTATTGAATGACCATTGAAATAATCTCTTCATCTTAAATTTTGATAACAGTACAACTATTCCCTCCAATAAAACTATAAGAGAACTTTAAGGAGGCTACAATTCTAATTCATATACTTGGAATTTCTAATACATGAACTATTAAAAAACTTTATTCGAAGATCATGATATTTTATTCAAGAGAAATTTGTGGAAATATCTCAATAAGTTCATAAAATTAAAAAATACCCAAATCTTTGAAAATTACATAAATACCTTTCAAGTTTTTAAAATTACAAAAATACCCCTACTTTTTTTCCTACCTCTGGAAAATTATTTATTTACTGTGATATATAACTTTATTTAGCATGAAATACCAATTAGGATACTTATACTTCTTTTTTTTAAATAATTTAAAATTTTATAATAACTAAATATATAACTTAAAATTTTATAATACATAAAATATTTATAATAACTAGATTTTCTAGATTAATTTAGAATTTTACATTGTTTCAAAGCAAGAAAAAAATAAATATATTCTTGTAATTTTGAAAACTTTCAAAAATATTTTTGTTATTTTCAAAGATTGAAAGGTAATTTTGTAATTATTCAAATATCACATACAACACTAATCAAATAAATTACAATTTGATAAGTTAAATATTTAATACCAAAAATAATGTAACTTTTATAAATTTAATTACATAAATAAGGAACATGTTAAGAGTTGAATTTCATCCAATATTAGTTGATAAGTTCGAGCAATTGAAAAGAAAAAATTAAAATTTCTAGAAATTCAAAGGTTAAGTTCAAAACTTTACTTCTAAGATTATAATAAAAAATCAAAAATAGCCAAAATAATCAAGAATCTCATTAACGTCATGACAAATGCACTAAGAGGAATTCATAGCAAAAATAAATAACAAAGAAAATTTTCAATGCATTTAATTAAATAGAACAATCAAAAC
>Ga0068628_1001034_pt1 | contig 11095 bp, 8 predicted proteins | sample InSIn2gowninarea_FD_77431 | JGI IMG/M metagenome (GOLD analysis project Ga0068628, IMG submission 77431) | Clean room microbial communities from NASA Spacecraft Assembly Facility at Jet Propulsion Laboratory, Pasadena, California, USA -... ... | reverse complement strand
GCGATATAACATAGTACTTAGGATAGCAGGTGGGTTGAATCACTTTCGATGCTTCAGAGGGGAAATATCAATGGAAGACAAACGTGATATACCTGCGTATAGGCACATGTTCGTCTTTCGACCACGACCAGCCTCAATGGAAGAAAACTGCAAGACGACATACCAAGCAGAAAGAAACGAAGTGCTGAGACGCAGGCAAGCGTAACCATTTTGTCCAGGCTTAACACAATCAAGCACTGCAGGCACAGTCGTGGTGATTTTACTTGTAGCAGTTTCAAGGGTGAGAGTGATCGTCATACGGTGATCAAGCTCGTTTGCTTGCTTTTCCGCATGCATTTCAGCATTTAACATTTAACATTTCACACGTGACTTTCACATGCTTGTAGATTGAGCCAAGACCAGGAGCAAGTGAGGTATTGTGTGTACGGTACTCTGTAAGGTGGACGGCTTTCTTGATATTTTATTTACTGTAGACAGGTTATCAATGGAAACAATTGTAGTGGCCAACCCACAGACTTGGCTACCATGCCGACTGTCCAACGATGAAGTCATGGTGGTGCCGGAAGTAATTCATAATGAGCTGATGAGCACACGACAGCGCGCATGCTCGTGTGCGTGGTAACGCAGAGAGGAGTTTTGAGGAGGTGAAAGTTGCAGGCGCTTTGCGTCACTCTAGCGTGTTCCGAGCCACTTGCGCACTCCCGTTTGCTGTTTCCACACGAACCAGGTTTCTGCTGCTTTTTTCCCAAACAACCAAGTTGAGAACAATCTGGTCGTTCCATCTTGCAGTCTTCCTGTTTCCAGCACAAAGTTCTTTTACCTACCGCAGAGTTGGTATTTTACTTATTGGAAAACCATCCATTGCATCTCTCAAAACTCTCTGTCTTCTTTACCAAGGGAGTCTTACTTACATCACACCACAAAATCCCATTCACCATGGCATCTTTCCAAGACCTCAACCCCAGAATTGATCCTGGTATGCAGCAGCAGGCCAGGTACAATACTGCCTCACTCGAAGACGATGCCAGATATGGTACTGCCTCGCTCCAAGATTCTGCTAGACACAATACTGCCTCGCTCCAAGATGATGTCAGAAACAACGCTGCTTCGCTCCAAGATGGTGCCAGATACAATTCTGCCTCACTCCAGGACAGTGCCAGATACAATACTGCCTCAGCCCAAGACAAATTCAATCCTAGCAGTGCCACAGTTGCAGACGACACCATTGCTTCAGCTCAAGATCAGGCAGCCAATCTTGCAAGCACCGTGACAGCCAGTAAGGTGTGTACTCATGATATCTGATTGCCGTGATCTTACACTGACCTTTTCTCAGTACTACCGCATCCAATTAGTGGTGATGACAATTGACCATAGCCAGACGCAGCCCAAGCCTACAACAATGTCGCGAACTCTCAATTGGCTCAGGACCTTGCCAACGGGTAAACACTGATACATAGCAAAATGAGGATTAGACTGACAATTTCTCAGACCTGCCGCCACTAGCATTAAGAACCAGGCAAATGCCACTGGTGACGAATTCGCAAATTTGGCCAATTCTCGTCGGGTTCCAAACTACAGAGCTGCAAACAACACCACTTTGACCCGTACGAAAGTTCCACAGCTTGTCTCGCTCTCATCTGACAATTGTATAGACTACCACAGCTTTTTTTGGAACCTCTTCAGCTGGAAGAACCCAAGTACGTAATATCAAACCTCCAACACAAGGCCAATGGCTAACCATTTGCAGGAGCTACTGGCATCACGTTCGCTGGAGTTATTACCTTCATCTTCGCCTGCCGGTATCTCCCAATTATCCAACTGTTCCTCAAAGGTCTCTGGACTGTTCTTGGAGGTAAGATACGACCAGCCTTATCCGTTCAAAGCCAGAGGAGCTAACACGCTATAGTTGTCACCCTCGCCGAAACTGCGGCCAAATACACAATTGGTTCCAGTGTTGCAAGCTCCGTTCGACCAAGAAGATACTACAAAATTCCCAAGGAGACACTTGAGTCAACTCTAGATGACGCTGAGCAATTTATCAACTTCTTCGTCATCGAGATTCAGAGAATAGTATTCGCTGAGAACATCCCAATCACCGCAGGTGTAAGTCACACTCAGCCAAAGACTTGGGTCTTTTCTAACAACTACAGGCTTTCGTGACTGCCTTGGCCAGCTACTACCTCATCAAGCTCCTTCCCGCCTGGGGCTTCGCTCTTTTCGCAACTTCGGTCGTCTTTCTTACTCCTCTGGTCTACGTCTCCAACAAGGAACTCATCGACTCTCAAATTCAACACGCTTCAGAAGTCGTTAGCGAGCAGACAACTCAACTCAAGCAGATCACAACCGAGCAAACCAGCAAAGGCCTTGAGAGCGTCAAGCAATACACTGGTGACTATACCGCAATGGCGTCCGAGTACATTGGAAAGAGCAGACAAAAGATTCCAGGCCTAGCCAACGAGACTCAGTCGGACCTCAACACCAAGTCAGACATCACCACCAAATCGGGTATTAACACTGCAAACTTCCCAGAGGCACCGAGAAACGATGTCTCTGGAACCTCGACAAACCCGTTCTCCAGTGTGCCAAGAAACGAATTCTCAAGTGTGCCAAGAAATGATTTCTCAGGAACCTCGACCAACGAGTTCTCAAGTGTGCCAAGAAGTGATTTCCCGGCAGTCCCAAGAAACGAGTTTGCCGCCGCCCCAAGAGATGAGTTCGCAGGTCTACCAAGAAATGACTTCTCTTCCTCTGTCGAGCACACCAAGCCCGTTGTGTACTCCACAGCTGAGGGTGGTGTGATCGCTAGTTCAGCTATCTAAATTGTGGAAAGATTGGTGCACCGAGCAGCCTAGTATCGAATCCAAGCGTGACTACGGTACCGCTTGTTGCGATCGACTGGGGTAGTTGGTGAACAATTGCCGACTGGCTCGGTTGATATGGCTATGAAGTATGACGCAGCAACGGTAACGATAACGATGACAGCTATCGAGTATGGTATATCATCGAGTACGACAATGTATGTGATGGGTGGCGGACAGCAAAAAGGACGCTGCAGAGAACAAGCAGCATTGAGAATGATTTTAATTGACAAAAAATTATGTATGCGCAAGCAGGCTTACGTATGGCTTAAGCAAGCAATGAAGTGCTGGTGCTGCACCTAGCGGCTACTCAAGGGCTGTTATATAGACATGGTTGAGCAATGACAACTCTTTGCAACCATATATCTGTCCTTTATGCCTTCCTTCGAATGTGTACCTTTAGGCCTGCTTTGATATCCTCATTAGCTGCCCTGGGTTGGAGTAAGTGTGGACAATCCGTCCAATTAATTCGACAAATTGAATCAAAAGCTGGAAGTCAGCGTGATGTCTTGTCAGAAGGGCATCAACACAACTCGAGCTAAAGTAGCCCAAAAATTACTCAAGCCAGAACAATGGGAGAAGTGCTTGTTGAGTAGAATTAAACATTAAGATCCATTGTAAGGATAAGTATCACACAACCAATGCTATGTAACATTCTGGGTATCTGTAAACAAGACATTCCAACCATTCCAAACTCCACGCATGTGCTATCCTGCTGCCTTTCCAACACAAAGCTCATTCAACACTGCATCATCGTAACACCAAAACACCAACGCTGTTTCTTAAATTTCATTTATGGCTTTGCCTTCCTACGAATCTGCCAACATTTCCTCTCCTGTTTCCGCTTCATTCATCCTCTGAATACCCTCCTTCTTCCTTCCAAACCTAATCTCTGGGAGTTTGAGAGCCAGAGAACTGAGAACAACGCTGACGCTGCTGCCTGCCATGGCTGCTGCGGCCCAGACGGGGCTAAGACGCCATTGGGCAATGGGAAAGAATACACCCGCTGCAACGGGGATGAGGGCAACGTTGTAGATCGCTGACCAGGCGAAGTTGAGTTTCACCCTTAGAAACACACGTTTGGCGAGACGGACGAGGTGCAGGATTGTTGTGAGGTTTGAGTTTAGCAGGATGAACGAGGCGGATGTGATGGCGACGTCAGAGCCGGAGGAGAGGGCAATGCTCACGTCGGCGGCTGTAAGCGCTGGAGTGTCGTTAGTGCCGTCACCAACGAAAGCGATTTTTCTGAGTTTATTGGCAGGACCTGAGTTCTTGAGTTCGTTGATATAGGCGGCTTTTCCTTGCGGAAGGACACCAGCGCGGACTTTGGATACTGGGATGTCGAGCTGGGAAGCGATGGCGCGGGCGGTGGTGGGATTGTCGCCTGTGCACATGTGGACCTCTATATTTTGGGCGCGGAGAGACTGAAGGACGGACACGGCCTCTGGACGCAGTGGATCAGTTATTGCAAACACTGCGATGGGCGTGAAAGGTGTTGCTTCGTCAGCGGAAGCGGTACGTAAGGCAAAGATGGCAGTTGAACAGCCAGTTCCTTGAAAGCGGCCGAGGGTTGTGGTAAGGTAATCGTTCAAAATCCGCTGCTGTGACTGGTTGGTGTCTTCTTGAGGAGAAGAGTTTGGTGGAGAGTTCGAGGCATCAATGCCAAGGGTGGTAAGGAGACGTTCGTTTCCTATCGCTGCTTCATAGCATGTTGGCTTTCCCGAAATTGCGTTATGGACTTCAAAAGTGCCTGTCATACCCTGACCAGGAACTTCCTTGATCTCCTCATTGGTGATGACGATGCGGTCTTGGTTTGACATGCTTTCATGACAGAATTTAAGAATGGCTTTGGCGATGGGATGGGTGCAATTTTCTTCGAGAGCCTTGGCGACGTGTAGGACAAGCTGGAGTTGTTGGGTTTCATCCTTCTGGTCAAGCATTTGTACATCTGTAACTCGCATTTGGCCTTCTGTCAACGTGCCTGTCTTATCGAAGACAATGGCATCGAGATTGGAGGCTTCCTGAAAAGCTTCACCGCCACCTTGCACTAAGATACCGGCTTTGGCAGCAAGACCTCCGCCAACGAATAGTGCAGTAGGTGCGGCAAGTCCAAGTCCACAGGGGCAGGCCACTACAAAGACCGCAATCGCAAATTCCACCGACCAGAAAGCCCAACCACCTCGATCTACGTCCAGCCAGCTCCGAGGTAGCACTGCTGATTGACCTAGTACGAGCCAGACAATCCATGTGGTTATAGCCAAGACTGTAATGACAGGCGTGAAGTAGCTGGTGAACGTGTCCGCGATGCGCTCAACCGGCGCTCTCTTCGCTTGACCGTCTCGAACCACAGCGATAATTTGATCCAGCATTGACTTGCCGCCTAGCTCCTTCACAGCAATTCGAACTGGGTCTGACTTATTGACAGATCCAGTCAAGATCGTGTCGCCTCGCACTTTCCTCGCCAGCTTTGGTTCTCCGGTCAAGGAACTCTCATCAAAAAGGAAGGTACCGTCCTGATCAACGATTCCATCGGTAGGCGGTGAATTTCCATAAGGAATACTAACGATGTCCCCAATCTCAAGAAGGTCGACTGGTACTTTCCTGATTTGTGGTTTCATATCTTGTTCCCCGGACTCCTCACCCATATCAACCAGAAGAGCTTCACTCGGTCGTAGCTTCCCAAGCATTGCAACTGCATCGCCGGTTTTCGACTTGCTGTATGCTTGCAAGAATTTGCCACAGAGGATGAATAAGACCAAAAAGGTAACGGTATCGAAATACGTGATCGAGCGCCTCGATGTCATTCCCATCTGACTATCACCAGTTGGCCTGGAGGTCAGAGCTTGCATGATGAGGATTGCGAGAGATGAGAAGTATGCAACAGATGTTCCAGCACTGATCAGTAAGTTCATGCTACCGAAGCGATAGAGCCTCCGCAAGACCGGTACTTTGCTTCTGGGTCGCCAGAGGGACCAGATTTCTCTGAACGCTCGGGTGTGGAAGATACTTGCGCCATAGAACATGACGGGAGTTGTGAGGATGAGCATGGCCCAGTCCATTCTCATCGCGTTGCCTGTCCATAACGACTCCTCAAACCACAATCTTGTCGGATTCGTTTCTGAGACAAGACTCATGTAGACAATGCCAATGACAAAACTTGGTACAGCTGCGGCCAATGTGAAGAGGAGATGACGGAGAACTCGACTGCTTTCCTTTCGTTGAACAGTTCGAGACCTTTCTTCCATGCTAGGTGGATGGTAGACCAAGGCACCGATTTCTGGATCAGCAGACTCGATTGCGTATTTCACTTTCCGAATGTTGAGCTCTGGAGTTGGCTTGTACTCGACGGTGAGCCGTGGTGTCTTGAGCGACACTGCTGACACCACACGCACTGCATCGCCGAAGGCCTCATCGACTTTGCTTGTAATCTTTCCAGGACACAATGAACAATGCATGCCCTTTACTTCGAATTCGACGGTCCGGAACGGTGTTTCGTCAACTTCATTCTTGGCCGTTTTCGAAAGTTCTATCACCGAGGCACCAAGCCCCAAATCGTCGATTGCCTCGATGACCTTTTCGATGGAAGTTTGGTTTGTAAAGTGCACGGTAGCACAGTTACCCAACAAGTCAACGTTAACAGATGTAATGCCGTGCACCTCTTCCAAGCCTCTGGAAACTGCAGCCACGCATACTCCACAGGTCATACCTTCGATGCTTATGAGGGCTTTAGACGTCTGGTCCAGGTCATCATTATCGGTAACGAGGACAACCTCATCTAAGGAAGCATTGAATCCAATGTCATCTATGGCCTCGACAACCTGTTGAGCTGTGGCTTTTTCGCCGCGGAACGTGATCTTGGCATTATTGGACAATAGATTGACCTGGATATCCTCAATGTATTCGACCCGGCGTAGCTGAGTCGTGATCCCGTTCGTGCAGGCAGCACAAGTCATGCCCGCAATGGATATGGTGGCGACATATCGGCTTGTGCCTTCGCTAGGCGTGACTGGAGTTTGTGAATCTGTTGTGATTGGAGTTTGTGAATCTGTCTCTTTTGCTTCTTCAACCAACGTCGGCAAACCTTTCTCGAGTTGTGAAGGTTCATTAGTAGGATGACTCCGTTTCCGCTTAAAACTGATACTCGACAAGGTACGCGAAATTAGGCCTGGTTGTGGAGGCGTCAAGTTTGCTTGACAAGCTCCACAGTTCGCAAGATGCTTTCTTTGATCTTTACTCATGAAGATTGGCAACCCGGAATGCTCTTTAAACTCATCCAGCTTGCTGGAGACATCATTACTGCTGATGATCCGACCTGCCGAGTCTTTGGTAGTAAAGTGGTGTACCTCAAAGGCGGCGTTGAGAAGAACATCAGCGATGGTAGAGGCAAGGCCTGGTGCATGTTGGACAAAAACTGTTTGGCCTAAAAGATTGACGTCCAAAGCATGTATGTCAGGCAATGGCAACACGGTATCATGTATGTGTGTTACACAGGAGGTACAGTGTATGTTTGTGACAAATAGTATTGTGGTCAACACATCCTCCGGTGGTGGTTTAGGTGATTTAGATGGTTTAGGTGGTCGAACAGCGGCGAGTGCCTTGGGCGAAAAGAATGCCATGCTAGGAACCGTTATTCGTGTCATGTTGGAATCTGCTTGAAATTTGGTTGCATGGGACAGCTTTTCATGGGCAAGTTGAATGTCACGCAAGGACAATATCTCAATAGTGATATGAGGCAAGTAGTAATGGGCAGGGAAGGTAATGATGGGGAGAGGCTTTGTCCAGCACAGGCACTCATCAGCACAGTCAGTAATGAATACGAAGTAAAATCGCGGGAAGAAGACAGAAGATGGCAAAAGGCAACATGACTTATATTTTGCGACATTATCGCGTGAAAGAGGTTGCCCTGTAGTTAGTCACGACGGACAAAATGAGTTCGATGGTGGTTGAAGATGATCAGGAACCAAGAGATGTGAGAGGTTGTTTCAGGGCAGTGACCACCGACGAATTGCGTGGTTTGTGCGTAATCTCCACTTTTTGGAAAGGCCAGTGGCAATAGGCGATGCTTGTTCCCCCCGGCGTGCTCCAAACCGAACATCAAGCAACCTTGAAGCCTTATTAGAAGCTTGGCAAGGCAAGGAGCGCGATCTGAAACGGGTCACGTGAACCCGGGAGTTTGACCTTTACTGTGCCTTCCTGTCCAATCACGCCTTCGTCGAGAATATCGGCCTGTTGTCACATCAGCATGAACCTTCCGTTGCGTAACCGCAAGGGCCGCGTTTGGTTCCGCAGTATATTTGTAATTGGGTTGAGAGGCTAGCACGGTCTTTTCGACTCCCACCCCTCCGAACGTGGTGCGTCTACAATTGGCGGCACCGGAAAGTCCCAAGGCTTGTTTCATATAGACCGTGTCCGCAGCTGCACAAGAGGGCCGAACCCCAAGGTTACATGATGGAATTGCCGATCTCCGCACAAGGTATTCAACCGGGGGAGGAGAAGAAACCACAATCGATGCCCCGACGAGGATCATTTCAAGAAGAGACTGCTTGTGACGATTCATTGCGGAAAGTTTATTCCGTGGAAAGGTTGGCGACCCCAGCCGGGATCGTTCAAGAGCTGAGCAGCAATGCCATCAAAACGAATCAAGCACATGTCGACGCCCTGCAGCCTATAGACATCGACGACGATGACATGCTCACAGATCATGACCCTGGCTTCACTAAATCATCTTCCAATTCACGTCGAGAGTCCCTCATCCAATCGTCCACAGCCGACCCGCACATAGCGAACGTCCGGTCTCCAGCTTCCGAAGAATCAATCATCGAAGTCCATCAAAGTGCATATCAACTACCACCAGATCCCTCAGCTAGGCCAAACGCCAAGCTAAAGAACAAATATGTTATGTCCGATGGAACTGTCGTTAATGGTAAAGGCTTAGGACGTGGTCGTCCTGGCATTAAGCGGGGTGCTCGGAAATCTACCCTCTCAATTGAAGCCACTGAAGATAATAGTAGTGGTAGTGGTAGTGCTGCAGCTGTGTCGACACCTTCGCCAGGAGTGAAGGCGCTCACAGACTCTGGGAAGAGGAAGCGTGCAAACTCCGATGTTACATTTGACAAGGAGGAAGACAATTCGGACGCTTTCTCAAGAGATTCCACTCCTGAGTACAACCCTACCTCTACGCAAACTCGATCAGGTCGCCAGAGTCAAAGACCTGCTCCGATCATTACACCTACAGCTGCAGCACCAACTCCTGCTCCGAAGAGGCCCATAATTACGCATTCCATCTCAAGTCCGTCGATCAAAAAACATCCAAAGATCAAGGCCAAGGTATATCGGGGCAAGGAACAATTCGCCCTCTGTGAACACTGTTTGAGAGGTAATGGTCCGCCAGGAAATGCCATTGTCTTCTGCGATGCCTGCAATAAATGCTGGCACCAACGTTGCCATGACCCAAAAATTCCAAGACATGTCGTTGCAGATACTAAAGCTGAATGGTTTTGTGCCGATTGCGACAGAATTCTGCATGGAAAGAAGAAGAACAAGTCAGTGCAGAAGGCACCAGCTCAGCCAGCAATCCAACCAGTGGCGCCGGTTGTGCCTCCCAGGATTGCTCTTCCCGAGAAAACTCTTACTTTCGGACCACCCATTACGGCAGCTGGGAATCTCACATTAGCCCAACAGAAGCAATACTTGCAATCACTTCCGAAAGAAAAACTGATCGAGATTGTACTAAAGGCAGCAGAACTCGCACCACTCCTTCCAATAATGGAAACCCCAATCATCTCGAGGCCATTTATACTTGAACCACAGCCTACTCAAACACCACTCCCACCACCCCCACAACCACACCTACATCCCGGACTTGCACGTCCTTCTGGTCCACCCCAGCCTGTCCCGCAATTCACTTCGACCTACAAAACCCCGATCGATGAAGTTCCCCTATTCTCACACCCAACAGCATCAGTTCCATCGAAACCATACACTGCCAATCCACACGCAGATCCAAACGACGACGAAGGTTACTACGACGATTTTGACGAGCATGGCGCGCTGTATCCGAAACCCGGTGAAGGAGCGTACAATCTCGCATTACCGCCCGAGAGTGTGGATCTAGGGATGATGCTGGAAGGACCTGACTCTACCGCTTTCAGTCATTGGGTCAAGGCGTCGGGGACGGAATTGAGAAAGACTGTTGAGAATGCTTGGTAATTCAGCAGGTTGAAGACTGGGAAGCTGGGATGTGATTATCACGGAAGCGGGATGTATATCGACGTCCGTATACCGCGTGTTAGAGATCAAGGCAAATTATATCCTATATAGATCAACAATGACTACATACGCATATAAGTACTCATCTAAAGTCTCGCCCTTCCCTCCCCCTTCCCCTCCAAATCAAAACCGAAATCAATATCAAGCAACCCCTCCATCAACCCTTTCCACTCCCTCGCCCTGTTTCCATCGATCGCATTCGCATCAAACGCAACCCCAAACCCAAAACGATCCTTATTCCCAATCGCACCCACCAAAAACTCTCCATCCCTAGGCCTGACCGTACTAGCCAAACCCCTGAAATCAGCTAACATATCCCTGTTTCCCGTGAGCGATTGGTCCAAATCGACGTGTAGTTCCGCGAGGACAGCCGTCTGGTCGCCGACGGAACTGATGCCGCATGTTGACGCGGTAGGACTCGTGCGCGCAGGATAAGACCCTTGGATGTTCAGATGTGTTTTTTGTGACTCTAGAGCACGGGATTCCATGCGTTCTGTTGTGGAGCAGAAGAGGGATGGTATGAGCTGGCTAGGACTACGGGAGCCGAGGTGTATTTCTTCGCTTAGTGTGCGTTTACGTTTCTGGTACTGCCGTAGTTGGCGGTGTGCGAGTTTGCCGAGGAGTTTGAAGCGTGTTTGGAAGGAGAGGTTGGAGGGGAGGAAAGGAAGTGTTACGCCGTCGCTGAAGGCGAGCATGCAGGAGTTTTCTTTGCCTGTTGTGGGCTCGCCGGAGAAGAAGGGGCGGGGGTTGACGGGGAAGGAGCCTACGAAGGGGAGGCGGGCGGAGAGTGGGATGTCTGGGTGGTGCCGTTCGTGGAGGGTCATCATAACTATGGCGACGAGGGTGAAGCAGCCGCTGCCTATGCTTATGCCGGCGTTGCGGCAGAGGGTGCGCATGTTTTGGGCTGAGCGGCCGGTTAGGTCGGCGGATATGTGGCCTGCGTTGAGGGGTGGGGTGATTGTGTAGTC
>Ga0068628_1001032_pt1 | contig 11110 bp, 8 predicted proteins | sample InSIn2gowninarea_FD_77431 | JGI IMG/M metagenome (GOLD analysis project Ga0068628, IMG submission 77431) | Clean room microbial communities from NASA Spacecraft Assembly Facility at Jet Propulsion Laboratory, Pasadena, California, USA -... ... | reverse complement strand
GATTTTATTGGACCACTTTTATTTTCTCGTAAACTGCAATTAGGGTTAGGGCAACACTAGGGTTGCTAACCAAAACTATTTATACCCCATTTTGCTTCATTTGAAGGGGGGATTGACACTTTTCAGACAAATAAGAAATTAGTGCATTTTGAGCTCGAAATTTCTAAGTGTTTCATTTGGGTGTGATTAAGTACTGTGGACGTTTTGTTTCTTATGTGCAGTTGTAAATGTGAATGAGTAGTTGGAAGTGCTTTCAATCTCGTTCTATTATTGTTGTTATCAACATATCTTGTTTGGTGCATCTTGTAAGACTCCTTCGAGTCGGATGAGAGATAATTGCGTATTCTTTGAAGTGAATGTGTTGATGATTGAACAATGATATGTTGCTCTTGCATCCTAGACTTGATTCTCATTCGGATACCTCAGTGATGTGATTCACCTCAAGAACCTCGCCTCGATTTGCTTGCCTTACCTTGTATCTTTGAACTCATTGCCTTTTGCTTCTCACTCCGCCTACTAGACCATTCATGTTGTTGGCTTGTTGGAGTTCTTAGTCTTGCCATTCATTTGCCCATCAACAAGGTAGGATAGAAAAACTACCCAACACTATGGTTTCTAGTATTGTGCACTCTAGATTTTACAAAAGTTTGAACAACCTACTTTGGAGCTTAATAACTTTTTTTGTGTTGCTTTGTTGTAGAACATGATACGCCATTGGAAAGGTTTTACCAAGCACTTTCCATCCATATAACACACTCTTCATTTCGTTTTTGTTAAGTGGTTCATTTTCACCTATGAAGATCATGTTTTAGTCTTTTTTGCCCAAACTTTGGCACTCTTGTTCAATTTTGGTGCTTCTAAACCTGAAATCCAATATTTGATATTTTTTACATTTTTGGATAACCCATTATTGAGTTCTTTCCAACCATACTTTTGTTTGCCTCATTTTGAGCTCATTTAGTCATTCGTTCATTAACGTTGGTGCTCTACACTATAACTTTGGTGCTCACTGTTTTGAGTTGTTGTGCTTCTGTTGTTCTATCTTAAACTTCATTTGTGACGACTTTGATGTTTCTCTTCAATCCTTTTATCAAAAAGTTAAAGTAGCTAAGCTTATGGTGTTATCGTTATTGTATCTTACATCTCTTTGTGAGGACAATTTGTTTCACAATCTTAAGTAACCAAAAATAACATTCATTGGTTATTGCTTTGTTGCCCAAAAGTGGTTTCTATTCCCTATTCATGGATTTCCATTAATGTTTCTAGAAGTCTTAAAACCCCAAACCTTCCCAAAACGTTTTTGACAATTTGGAGAAATTTCTAGGAACATCTGCAAGTTTCATAATGTTTGTAAAACAGTCAAAATGGATATCAAAGAGGGGAACATGGCCTCAACCATGTTACCAATTTGTTTGCCTTTAAACCTATTTTTTCATTTTTCCATCAAGAGCAAAGAAGAAAATGAAATGCTGAATAAATAAGGAAAACATGGCCTCAACCACATACCCAATCTACTAAACCCTGAAACTAAGTGATGAAAAACTCACAAAAATATTTTTGTTATCTTCCATTTTATTATGGGTCACTTGGAGTTTTGGGGGAGTGATGACATATTAAAAAAGGGGCCCACCACATCCCTAAACTACTAAAGCTTTAAACAAAGGGATTAAGAATCCCAATGAAAATTCTCATTTCACTTTGGAATGTTCTCGTTTCACTTTTTCACTTCATAAAATTTGAAGCTCAAAGTTAGCAGTCAATGGCCTGCTGGGTTTTCGAGACAAGAGAGAACTTTTTGAGAACAAGGAGGCTTGCTATCAAGAAGCAAGACAAGCTTTTCAAAGCAGGTTGAAGAAATATTCTAACAACAATTAATACATGTCTTCAAGGATTCCTTTGAATGATTCTTTCTCCAGGTCTAAATGAAAACAATCATTCACTTCTAGCGTTTGATTGTTCTAGTATATTGGTCTTCACCCCTATTTGGGATGATAGAAATGTACGTGTTTCATTGGATCGAATAGCACCAACTGAAGACCCATGTTTTCATCAATGTAAATGAAAATAACATGAACACCAGAACTTATACACATGATATTTTTATTTCCACTTAGAAAGTACTTATCAAACCCATTAGTGTCAACCATTGCAATTATCCTCTACATATGGTATATTTAGGATGAGTAAAATAACTTATACAAACATTGTCAAGACAAGAAAGAATCTTAATATAAAAAAAAAAACAAAAAGAGAAATGGAACACAGTGACAGGAGCACAAGGAGAGGTGACTACACAACTGAAGAAGATGGCCTAGGCGGAGGGAATGATCTGGATGGTGAAAGCCCATCTACTACAAGATCGCCCCAATCAAAGGTTGTTCTCGCAAGGATCTTGGAGATTCAAAACCCTTGGCAACGAGTAAGAAGCACAAAGAACGGTCGGATGATTCAATTGCAGGCAAGGATGAAGACATTGGCTAGAATTGCAACAAGAAGAAAAAGAGATCGGCAACTATGTAACTTGCTAAGACCACAAAGCAAATGGTAAGGCTTCGATCCATTTAGAGGAGATCCATTCAAGCTGAAATATTTGACATCGGCACAAGGAAGTTTTCGAAAGCAAGGGTTTCATTTTGGCACTAAAAAGAAACTCTAAAAAATCCAACAAGCTTGAGGTTTCAACTAGGACTAGATGCGGCAACAAATTGGTAAGTTCTTCGGAACAAATAAGAGCCATTTGCGGACTTTCACCTAAGAATGTTGCGAATTTTGTCACAGTTTGATACCTTCAAAAGAAATCAGAATCACACTACAATCGTTTCAGACTGAATAATTTTCAGAAAAAAGATGATTCTTGCGTACAACTCAAAGAAGTCCATCCAACAATGCTTACGCTTTGCGGGACAGTTACTGGAAAATAAGGGTGTCTACTCGGAAGCCAATCTCTATCGAGGGAAAAATCAATAGCACTATCAATGGAAAAATTGATAGAGGAATGAAGCCTCCCAGATTGGATATTCTAAAATTCTATGGGCATCAGGGTGAAGACTTTCAAATTTGTTCTATTGCAGCTAGGGGCTGTTGTAACTCAATATTGCAACCAGGGAGTTGTTATGACCCAATATTGTAGCAAGAGATGATTAAACCTTTGAAGATCCATTCAGTTTTGTCGATGTATCAATTTGCTTCTCTCTATAATTTGTGTTTCCTTAGAATCTTATCCGGGACTACTTTGGTAGATATACCGAACAACAACTATAAACACAGGTTTTGAGACCCTGTTTAAAAAAACCACCTTTTAACCTATCTAAAAAATACAAAGAATCTTAATTAGTGTACCAAGGCACCAAAAAGAGCAACAATGTAGAAGGGAAGCAACATTCATTGATGCTACAAAAGCAAAAATAACAAGAAAATAAGTAAGGAAAATGACACCAAGATAACAATTTTTGAATTTTGCATAAACTGCTTGTGGACTATAACAAACAAAGTAACAAGAAAACAACTAAAGAAAATGACACCGAGATGAAAAATTTTAATTTGAGTTGAAAAACTGGTTACAAACTATGGTAGTTTGAAGCCCCGTAAAGACAATTATTGTCCATAGCAAAATTGAAACAAGAAGAAAGAATTTTTTACATGAAGAATGGAATAGATAAACATTTTAACCATAGATACTTTGTGCCCCTCTTGGAAGATCAAGCTAGACTTGGACACTCATCCAAAAATCAATCATGGTGCTGCGGTAGGAGTAGCTTGTCACCATTGTGCTACGTCCCAAGGGGCTGGAAACTTATGTAACTAGTCCCATGGTATTAAGATGTTTAGGGATTATGGAATAGGTATTAACCATATAGGAACAAATGATGTCGAAAAAAGGAACAGTAATGAAAGTTGTTTCCAAGAATATCATTCTATCATATGGTGTGGTCCCAAAAGTTGAAAAGACTATTGCATTGTTCAGAATGTTTGTAGTGAAAAGCTTGAAAGGAGCTTGATGTGTTAGGTTTTGTTTCAAACAGAGGCTGCTTGTTGGTATCTGATTCTGTTTTAGATCTAGTTACAATATACAAATTATACAATATAAATAGTTCTATGAAAGTTAATGGAGATACTAGATTTTGAGATTTCTTTTTTATGGCACTAGAAGTTAAGGAATAGCACTACCTTGGGATATGCCAACTATGTATAATCATAGAGCAAACAATAAAATCTACACTATGGGTGCATCTTGTTGGAGTATAAGTTTAACTAACCTTGTGTTATTTCAAGTTTCAACACACCTTGTATAGACAGTCAAAATAACACTCACTTTACAATAAATGTCTTGATATTGTGTAAATCATTTACTGTAATAAGTTATAATCTACAATGAACATTGATGATCCATGTAATGTAATCAATGGTCCACATTCATTAGGCATGATCCATGTGATATACTTTGGTGTTTGAAAACATTTATTTATACTCACACCTAAACTTTGTTTTATATGTATTCAAGATCCTAACACATATAGATCATCCATTCTACACATTAACCGATCTAAATCGTTATCTCGTATTATGGATATCTATTGTGCTTTCTCCTGGTTTGGATTCCTTTGCAGGCATACTATTGATGGTCACTTGTGATCATATTGGCTTGGTAGCATTCTTTGAGGAGTATTATCGTGCACCATCCATGGTATTTTTACCTCTCATATCTTGGTGTTGATATTGCTCATTTGAATTTCCTATTTTCTTGAGAAGTTGCTTGGTGTTCAATCTTTCCAGAATCTCTACCCAATTCATCACACCATGTATCAACAAGCACAAATTTCAGATGAATTATCTGCAATATGTTTCACAATCTTTTGTCCCACAGGAACATGATGCAACTTTACCTCTAGAATTAACTTCTCAAGGGAATACCATCCTCAACGCACCAGGTTTAGAATGTAATGTTCTCCCATAATTAGGGGCAACTGGAGAGGAATCTTCAACCAATGGCCAGGAATCAAAGTAGTGATGCTACTCAACTGTTCAGTTCTAAAACTTCCTTAGAAATAGAACCGATGAAACTGCCCCTTATTGTGTTGAATATGCAAGAAACATTCCACTGCATTATCAACATCTAACTGAAGTAGATATTAGTATTGCAGCATTCCATTTAGCACAACAGGCCTGCCCCTTATAGTGTTGAATATGATAGAAACATTCCACTGCATGATCAACATCTAACTAAAGTAGATATTACTAGTGCGGCACTCCATTCAGCTAGAAAGTCAGATATTTTCATTGTGGTTTTACCATGTCAAATGCCTTCCGTGTCTACCCCAATATGTGGGGGGGGGGAGCAACTAGCCTGGGGGGAGCAACTAGCCTTCAAAGTAATAAAGCTTATGTCAATCAACACGTTTTACGAGATGTGAATACCACTGAAAAACAAATAACAACATAATAGTGCAAATATGTTAGACACAAATATAGGAAAATAACAAAGAGTTATGACTATAGAGGTGTCTAATACTTATAATACTGCCAAGACTTTATAAAGGGGCCAAATATTTTTTAATATAAAGAATACTTATATTTCTACGATAAAAAATTGTGTACACAATACGTGTGGATCCAACTCACTTTTATTTCCAGATACAGCTTAAATTGTTTATGGGAAGCTTATCCACATACTCCAAATGAATTACCACTAGACCAAAATGAACTGACCACAGCTTGAACCAAGGACCTTCAGCATTTAAAGCCCAAAAAGTAAATTAATATATCAAAACAAAAATAAACTAACTATATATATATATATATCCAAGTGGTTTTTAAATCTGTATTTAAATGAATACTTTTAATTTCTATCTAGTGTAGTTACAAAAGCTATCTTGTTAGAGCTTCAGCTAGGATGGCAAACAAGAACTCCAGGGAGATTAGATTGACCTCCACAATCTTTCCTTTTTTTTTAAATGGAACCTTCAGATAAATTGAATTTATAACAATTTGATTTTTTAATTTCTGTTCATGTCAACATCACAATTCTACATTAATAAAGTTGGGAACTTATATAGTGAAACCCCCAGTTTAAAAACCAAGATCCTTGTAATTTAATGATTCTAATGATCCTACACTAACCATTTACACTTTAGGTACTTATTCCAAACAAAAAAAAGAGTTTAAAATCTAGGGGAAAAAAAAAAATTAATACATTGACATAGTTTGATTTTTTGTCACAGAATTTTGAATGATTCATTGTAGATTACGCCTTTCAACATAATAAGAAGCATATTTCCATCCTTTTTTTATTAGCCATTTTTTGCAAGTTAACTGCTTTGTAACAAATGTACCCTAGAAAACGAAAAGATAAATGAAATAGGGTTGAGGTAGGTTACCTACCTGTTTGGCAAGAATTTCGCGCTGGAGGTTCGCAGGGGCAAAGAATGGATCATCGGGATGCACCTTTCTTCTGAATTCCCTCCACTTTGGAAATTCAAAACAATTCTCACTCTCTATCTCTCTATTTTCCTTCCCCTCTTCCATTTCCATTGCCAGATTCTCTTCCTCTGCCAGCACCTTCAAATAAATTGTATCGAATGGCGGTACAGAAGTTACTGCTGTCGCATCAATTGTTTATTTTCGAGCAATTATATTAGAGAAAATATCCAAAATACCTTTATAATTTCACATAATTACAATTATATCTTTAAAAATTACAAAAATACTTCTATCAAATAAAAAATAATTTTTAATATATTTTGATATGTATGTAATTTTATTAATAATGTCATCTATGCAATATCTTTCAATATAAGTAACTACTTATTGAGCATGAATTTTTTTATACTCTAAAATATCACATATTTTCATGTCATTTAAATATGGAATCAATTTTAAAATATTGACCTAAATGCTAAGCTTGCATCTCCTTTCTTGTTACTAAATAATCGAGTATGGAAGTAAAATGTAAAAGTCTAAATAGTTGAATCTAGAAGTCAACCAAAAAGGTAGACTTGGCATTCAAACCAAGATTTTCAAAATGGTGCCATATTCATCTGACATGGAAATATGTTATACTTTGAATTATAAGAATTTTTTTTATGAACAACTACGACCTCTATTAAAATATATTGTATGGATGGCATCATTAATAAAAGTACACACAAATCAAAGCGTATTAAAATTATTTTTTGATTTGAAAATGGTATTTTCGTAATTTTTGAAAATGTAAGGGTATTTTTGTAATTATGGAAAATTATAGAGGTATTTTGGATATTTTCCCATTATATTATTATAGGTGGAATTAATCATGGCATAAACTTCATGCACCATTAGTTATTATTTTATTTTAAAAAAAATTAAGTATGTCTTTAATAAAATTTTTTCAAATTTATTTTCAAATATTTTAATGTTTTATAAGAATAAATTTAATTTCATAATTATTTTCTGTGGTCAAAGTAGTATTATTCATTTCAATCATAGAATTTATTCTTAATTTAGTTTGATGTTAACTATTGATATTGTTTACCTATTATTTTTTATTTTAATTTTTTTATTTAAGTTAAAAAGTATAAGGTTATTTAAAAAAAAATACTTATATGGGAGGATGGTGTGTGCTTGTTTGTCATTATAGCTTTTCGTTTTTGGTTTCGTTTTTTCTTATAATCTTCAACTTTTCTTTTCTTTTCTTTTTTGTTTGTCTTCTTTAGCATTGGTTTTTTTGGTTATCGCCTTCATCTCGCATATTTTGTTAGGATCCTAAATCTTAACATTTACTTATGTTAGTAGTTTATTTAATTATCGACTTGTGATGTGATCCGGCATATTTTTGTAAGACAAATCGATATATTGTAATGAATCGCAAATTAGGATTAAGATAGCATGACCATAAATTAGAGATATCATTTTGGAAAATATATGTCTTTTAAGTTGTAAGGAGGAAGCTCTCTCAAAGCGGTATGCGATTCATATTGTTATTCAATAAAGTTATCCTATTTTGCTATCTTATTGTCATTTTGAATTATATTGCTTGAGTTATATGTTATGTTGCATTGTGAATATATTGATATTCCACATTTTGTTATTATTTTGAGTAAAATCCCTTTTTAAATATTATAGTTTGCTAACAATTGGTATCAAAGCTTCAATTTTGGCTACCTCTGGGCGGATTTAAAGATTGAAATTTCTTTTTGGTAAAGTTGAAACCCTAGATTTTTTCCAACTTCTAAATGAAACTCTACCAAACTTTTTTCAAAAATATGTGTCAGATTTTGAAACCATATCGTGGTACCTTTTTCTAAGCTGGTCCATTTGATATTTGGGTTATGTTTTCATCCAATTTTTTACTCCATGTTGGGTTTTAAATTGTATTTGATCTGCTAGTTTTGTAAAACTCTTCATTTTTGGGAATCCTTTATTTGACAACCAAAACTAGCAATTTCCAAAATAGGTAAAAACTTCATAGGCCAATATCTCATAAACCGTGAAGAAATAACAAAATTTGAGAGCGTTACCTTGGTAATGATTTTTTAGAGGAAAAAAGTTTCAATATTCCAAAATCATCATTTTCATACCTAACCCATTATGCTTATTTTTCCATGCTAATCATTTTGATATATAGCACCCATATATTTTTTCAATTTCCAAAAATAACATTTTCTAAATATAGTAAGTTAACGCCTAGCCTAGTTTATTAATTTTCCATATGGCTATCAGAAGAAGACCTTAATACTATGATCAATTATTTGCACAGGTTATTTATCTTAGTGAACTGATTGATAATGTTGACCTCAAAGTTTTCCTTATCAACATATAATAAACATTAGCAATGATGAATACCAAATATGGCATTTTGAGTAGAAACATGGAACTCTTTCAACAAGCAACATTTGGGGTATACCATCATCTTCAGGTTCTCAACAGTTGGTAGGAAAACCACGCTAGATATATTAAGGTCCTCAATAAGCTTTCATTCTCCCATGGAATACCGAGTTAGACTTTCCAAATTTTGATGGTAAAGATCCCACTAGTTGGGTTTATAGGGCAGAATAATACTTCTCCTTGAACTAGATTCCTGAGGTGCATAAGGTCAACATTGGCTTATTTCATCTAGAACAGGAAGCCATTCTATGGTACTAGTATTTTGAAAAGACAAATGATATCCCTTATTAGGGGAATTCACCAAAAACATCTTGGTTAGATTTAGCCCAAGTGATTTTGAAGACTTTGCGAGAACTCTGACCAAACTACATCAAACTACATTTGTAAAAGAATATTAGACTTGGTTTGATAAGCTTGCAAACTACATTGATGGGTTAGATAAATTATTTTTTATAATTTTTTTTATTAGTGGGTTGAAAGAAGAAATTATAGTGGAGGTGAAGATATTCAATCCTAAAACCATAACGGTAGCCATTGGGCTAGCTAAATTAGCTGAAGAGAAGTTCAATGCTCAATGTAAGCAAGTGAGGAAACCATTCATGAAATTAAAAAATGCTCTATTTTCTCTAGAACCTAATTGTCTATTGCAAGTTAAGTGCCTTAGTCCAAAGGAAATGAAGAAGCATAGAGAGAAGGGTCTTTATTATAACTATGATAAAAAAATATAGGGCAAATCATTGATGCATCACACAAAAGTTGTATGTGCTAAATATTTATGTTCCTAAAGATTCAATAATTGAGGTAGAGGATATTGTAGCAGAGGAAGTAGAAGATGAACCTGATAACACCAATGATAATACTCTTGAAATTTCTTACAATGCCCTTTCACAATTTTCTTCCTTGCAAACTATGAAATATCATAAACACTTCAAGTAATTAATAGATTCTTATTGTATTGATTGATTCAAGGAACACACACAATTTCATTTATCCATGGGTGGTAAGATTACTTATAAAGGTAACTATCAAAATGTCAAACTCACCCAGGAAAATTATGAATTGCAAAGTGACATGTATGTCCTTCCATTGGAAGGATGTGATATGGTCCTTGGAGATCAATGGTTACGAATATTGGGACCTATCTTATGGGATTTTTCTAAACTTAGGATGAAATTCATAGTTGATGGATGCAAATATACCCTCAAGGGACTAAACTAAAGATTCAACCATGGAAATGACATAATGAACTAGAAGAACTACAATAATTGTTGGCATACCATGAAGGAGTTTTAGAAGAACCAAAAGGATTACCCCCAAATCACCCTCATAATCATACTATCTAGCTTACTCTCGGAAGTCAACCATGAAATATTTGGCCTTATCATTATTCCTATATGTAGAAGAATGAGATTGAGAAATTAGTGGAATATATGTTGGCAATGGGAATTATCCGACATAATGTAAGTCCTTACTCTTCTCTTATCTTGTTGGTGTAAAAAAAGATGGGTCTTGGTGAATGTGCATTGACTTTTGAGCTTTTAATAAAATCATAGTCAAGGATAAGTTCCCCATTCCTATCATTGATTAATTATTGGGTGAACTACATGGGGCTTAATATTTTTCCAAACTGGATTTATGGTCTGAGATATAAAGGCCAAAGAGTCAATGACAGGGTGTGAGTGGCAAGGAAAGCATGGAATGGACGATGAGCCTAGCAAAGAATATTATGAAGCTACAAAGGGATATTGGGAGGTGATGGTTACTGCTACAACATCTACAAGGTATTAGGCTCCATTCTTAATTTTTATTACCTTTATCTTGCTTGAAAATGCAACAATAATAAGGAGAAGGTTCATTAGCAATTGTGCAATGTTGGGATGGTTCCATGAGGCAATCTCTTGGATCAAATTAGAAATGCACGTGATCTTGATTTGGACTATTATTTTTTGGACCTATGGAACTATTATTGCTACATGGGGCTCATGTGGACTTGGAGAATGGAGGATGTTGGCATATTCCTTTACATTTTGGTGGGTTGATTTGTGTACACCACCAAATTTTGTACTTACTCCATGGTTGAGGATTATTTGGAGAATATTTGTGTTTATCATTTGGTGGGGAAAGAAAATGATCCAAAGTGGTTATTTTTTATTTTTTGTACTTACCTTTATTTGGATCTCCATTAGAATCAATATCATTACTTTGATTAGAAATATAAAAGGGACTCGCTTCTTCACTTGTATAGCTCTCT
>Ga0068628_1001031_pt1 | contig 11112 bp, 5 predicted proteins | sample InSIn2gowninarea_FD_77431 | JGI IMG/M metagenome (GOLD analysis project Ga0068628, IMG submission 77431) | Clean room microbial communities from NASA Spacecraft Assembly Facility at Jet Propulsion Laboratory, Pasadena, California, USA -... ... | reverse complement strand
GTGGTCAACATTCGGCCTGTAACAGAGCAGAGTGCAGGTACTTTCACTCGCAGTGAGCTCGAGTATACTCTATATATTGATGGCTCAAGTGTATGGAACTACAAGCTGACTAGCCCAGCCTGATGCTTGCAGAGGAGTAATAGCCTGCGATTAGAATCGCTGCTGGTAACTGCATTCTATGAAATCATCCCGAAACTTTTACGATGTCAGTAAACCTGTTCTGATAGCCTTATTCCCAATAGCTCGCAATGCTCCGGAAGCCTTAGGTGTATTTTCCTAGACATCAAATGCCTGCCTTGATCATTCATGGAGCCTGCCTCTCGCGACAATCAACCACTCGGTACAGCTTCTTCCACATAGCAGAGGTTCTCGCACTTCTGCAGAGTCTCGAGCTTGCATGCAGCCATTGAAACGACTAAACGTCTCCTACCAGCAATCATCAAAGCGCCTGTTCGGTGCTTAAGGCCTCATGGACGCTTTGTGCAAAGCGTCCACTCTTGAATCCATGCAGCAGTCGAATGCGAGCTATTATCGATTCTACTGTCCATGCAGCAATAGCAACGACTTACACGTTTCATGTCTTTTGCGTCGGTGGGTCTCCCGACCAATCAGCTCAGCTAAGCGCCTAATCTTAAGCGCTTTTGATGGCGCATTTAGCACGAAGGCAATTTCCAATACTAATTTTAGAGGCATTTGGCTGTAGAACAGGTTAGTGCGATCTGAATAACTGCGGCTTCTAACGAGCCTGATTGGTGCCCTTACACTGCAGTAATGCATGTAGGGCCAGGATACTGGCAGTCAGCTTGTTCGTTACGCCATTCCAGCATAACCAAGGCGCTACCATGCGTTGCGTTACCTATTCTTACGAGGCGCTTACGATTGCCTCGTTGCGCCGTTATTGAGCTATATGATACACGTTTCATGCTGCTTCTTGTCCACTTCATACCGCTCACAAACCAACCTCTCAACGAATATTAATATCTCATGTCTTCGCAAAAGAGCAGTAGTCGTTCATCCACACCGTCAAAGGGTGTCGCCAAAAGGGCTGGCGGTGTTGGATTTGGAACGGACGAGTTTCGTTTCGACATCCTTGAGCCCAACAACATCTTACTTGAAGAGGGTGTCATGGACGAAGAACTGTGGTCAAATCTCGCATTTTCTTTAGGACTTCCATCTCGCGAAGGACAACGATGCAATACAGAGACGCAAAGACTAGCGCAGAAAATGAGGAAGCGGAAGATCATGTCTGAATCGCAGACGTTCGAGTTCATCAAGCCATTCATTGAGTCTCTGGTCTCGACCTGTCCGAAACTTTCTCAAGCAAGTCGGTGCATCTATCATAGTGATGCAGTTCCCTCTCTCGACACTTTCAAGAATACTGTGTACCGACTTCCAACGCCAAAGCCAAGGATCAGTATTGGCTATTACCGGGACGCCTTCTCTCTCCACCACGATGAACTACAGAACGGCATCATTCAAGGTCCAAGTGGTGAACCTTGTGATCTCAATCACGTTTCGCAACCTGTGCTCAACCATTACTGGCCCTTCCTCGTGGTTGAAATCTCCGATATCTCGATGATTGCTGCTCGTCAAGCCAGTGCCATCTCGGCGGCAACGTGCAATAATGCGCTCAATCTTCTTGCCGGCGCAGCAGAAATGGACAAAAGAAACTGGACCTCCGACTCCTTCAAATTTGACAGCAAGTTCGCCAAGGCTTTCTCTCTATCGATACACGGAAAGTTCGCATGTCTCAGTACGCACAGCGCTCAAGGTGATGCTCCACACGTGGCTACCGTTGTCTCAATGTACAAGCTCGACGACGATGATGAAGTGGCTTCGCTTGCTGATAGGCTTCATAGCATTATGGTATGGGCACAGTTCAACCGGCTCGGCGAGATCGTCGCTACTCTCGATCAGCTCGACAAAAAGGTTCATGGCAATCTATCAGGACTCAGTTTAGGTAATACTGCCTACGACTTTGATCCCTCATGTCTCAAGACTATGAAGCTTCAACCCCCACGGAGACCTGATCGAATGAGGATAGCCTTGAAAGCGGGTTTACCGCGCTGGCTAAAGGGCGCGTGATTTGAAGTAATTTTTACGAATTTTCTTTCCTATTCATCATGAATTACGGCCAAGGACTGAGCGAGGGGTTGGGGAGTAAGGGCATTTTTGCAATCTCGTCGTCGATTTTGAAGCGCCGGGCACGGCTTGGGAATACAGACATGAGTTTGGTTCGTTCAAAATACCTTGCTGCCTAGATATTTAAATAATGGCATAGATATTTATAGATAAGTAATGGTGCCCTTTTAGTATGTGCTTGACACCGCTTGCTCTACATTTCACCTAAGAAAAAGCCAATAGCGAGCCGGGAATGATCTTCAATTACAGCTTGTCAAACAGTCTGCCACACGACAAATTCGATTTTTCACGAGCATCAGAGCGCATTCACGTGGCATATCGCATCACGGCCAGCCCATCGAAAGGTTGTCGTAATTTTTCATATACAAGTCCTAGATTAGGGAAGGATACGTCGTCATGTGAACTAATGATAGGAGAAATACTAGATTTAATCGAGGCATAAATATCTACGATTGGTTGCCGTGTTCTTGTGTAGGGTTACGTTGCCAGGATCTGCAGTGTACCGTACTTCCAAGACTATCTACGGAGAAGTAGGTAGCACAGCAGTGCGAACTTTGCCCTCGAGGCACTCGCGATTTGGACATGGTTTTGATGCTGACTTTGAATTCGACGACACAGTATGTACTCGTATAGCCACAACAAATTACGACGAGAAATCCCGTGTCGTTCTCACCGGATTGGATACACGGTGACTCCGTTGGGCCTTCGAAGAGGTTCATTCGTCGCGCCTCGTGGACGGAGCTCGCCCAAGTGCCGCCCAGTTCTTCCTAGGTACTCCTGTTGCAGGACTCCCTGATATGATTTCAGAGCTTGTTCAAGTCATGACTTGTGTACAGCCAAGTCACTTCTGGAAATCCTTACCAGGAATTAGTGCAGCACACCAAGTTTGTAGCGCACAAACCTGCCAGCCGTTTTCGATCGCTCTTATTGGTCATTGCTTCAAGGTTGGCGCTTCTAGCACTTCTTAGTGCTTTCAGGTAACCGCCCACCTCGACGCCCTGCCCTAGATATCTATTTACGTCCCGATGGAGGCTACCGGACAAATGCCATTCGTCGCCGCATCGTGATCAGAAGTAACTTGCTGGGAACATTGACTCTATGAGTGATCACCGATCTCATGCCGCGTTTATTCTTGACAGCCCTTACACCTTTCTAGCTCATAAACCCCAATATACAAAGCCCCGTTCCTTCGTTTCGAATTTTAATAATCTCTTCCACACAATTCTGATAGCCGCCTATTGTTTCAAGTTCTTCGCTCTCTTATCTCAGTCTTTCTTCCTGTTGTTTACACCTGCTGGACAGGCTAACCAAAGATATAACGGTCATTTCACATACCCTAGCAATACGCAATAGAAGGGTTCATTACGACGATCACTCTCGTTCAGAATGTCGGTCCATAGTGCTATATCTCGATCTACAGCAAGCTCACACTTCAGCCGGGCGAGCAGTGGTGATTCAAGGTCATCGTCCGGGAGAAGTCAATTGTACTGGAAGATGTACCGCAAGGATGTTCTGGCACCTCATCATGTCAGAATTGTCGACTCAGTTCCAGGTGATATGCTCCCCCAATCAATTTTGACCTGGATCGAAGCCAATCATACAAACACTCAGCGATTCGACCGACAGAGACAGCAGTTCCGACAACAAGTGGCCAGTGGCCGGGGTTTCGGGTCTTCGGCTCTATTTCCACAGGAAGTCCTACCCTCCATGGATGCTCAGCCGTTCTTGGCACGGGCTATGGTACCGACATTGTCAGCAGAGGCACTTCCAGAGAGAAAGCTGAACTCGACCAAAGACACAGTGAGCAAACTGTCGCTACCACGACCCGGGCTAGGCTGTGGCTTCTCCACTGCTGCGTTTGGTCCGGAAGAAATCAATGCAATGCCCTCGTTTCTTCTGGCTACTGGTACTACCGTGCATTTCGCCACAGGTTCAATCTCATCCGGTTCTGCCCTTTATTGCCCGTTCTTGACCTTCGAACGGGCTTTCAGTCAGCAAGAATACGGCCTCGAGCTTGCGAGCAACCAATGCGCTATAGATGGAGCTTGGTCGGTTCGATCCCTTCAGATGCTGTTTGCCAAAGCATCTGGCGATGAATGCGATGAGACATTCGAGCGACCTGTCTCATTTAGCTGTTCTATCGATAACGAAGTCGCAGTGATCAACTATCACTGGGTTGATCATGCTCAAACATACTGTATGGCTCCCGTTGTGAAGTTTGAATTAGCAAGAGACGACCATTTTGATCAGTTCCTCATATGGGTTGAGGCCATTGGGCAATGGGCGTTGATCCATCTCCTCCCGGAAATTAAGAAAGCCATCAGTTTGTTGAGCGATTATGTCTCCTCGCTGCCCGCATTGGTCAAGTCTCTCAAACAGCTCGACACCAAAAAGCTTCAAGAAGAGCACAGCCTGGTTTCCGCTTTGAAAGTATCCTACAATAGCATCCCGTGGCGATTCGAGCACGATGACTTCTCACCTGTCAGTAGTAGCACAGCAAGTTGGGGCAGTCCCATGATCAACGAAACTGTCTTCGCGAAATTCGAATATCCTATCATCCCGCAACCGCGTGCGATACCGCCTCCAAGGAGCGTGTGCTCCGACAGCAAAGTCTTTGCTAGAGGAGTCCGTTTTGCCACATTACCTCGAGAGAAACCATCACACATCAAGACCAAAACAGAACCCAATGCTTCAATACTTGCTATGCCGAAGCAGATCACTCAATTTCCAGCATACGAGAAGAACTCCGAGCTGGTATTAACGAAGAGACTTGGACACGCAATGGATGAAATCCAGGACCTACAGGCACAGCTTCAACATCTCAGGCAGGAAGTCACGGGCTCGACCTCATGTCTGCAGAACGAACTTTCTGGATTGAGAAAGACGATGACCTGCGTCGTCCGGAAGGAGAAGATGAGCTTGAAACAGCGCTCTCCACTACGCACGAACATTAATGGGAATGCCTTTGCTGAAGCCGAGCAACGTTTAAGCATCCAGAAGGGCGTCTCTGTAGTCACGACTCCTACAGATCCAACAGCGCGCCGTCATTGGCCAGGCGTCAACAGCCCTCGAAAGCCGTCGGGTCTGTCAAGCGTTTTGTCGGTCGATACTAGTGTCACGACAACGATCTCGACTACTACAACATCAGCTGTTCCAGGATCAGCTGCTGAATGTCAAAGCCCCATTACCATCTTCTCACCAACGATCATCAACATGCCAAACAATAACTGGGATCGAGAGGACATCAACACGTTTGTTCGTGTTCCGTATGGTCCAAAAAATGTCTGGTCACCTATTCTTGCAACACATCTTCTAAGCGCATTAGTGCCATCAGCATTATTACGGGTCATCTTGCTTGGCTGCCTCCTGGACTACTGCATGCAAGCCACGACCGGCCAGCACACTCCTACTATTTCTCAATACCTTTCTCAGCTTCTGAACCACAATATTCATTGAGAATCATGCAAGTCTATGAACTCGACGAGACTTGTTAGTACGAAATGATGTAGTCAATTGGTAATGATTTCTTATGTTCTTGTCCTACTCGACTTATCGTTAGCGACGGTGTTTGGGGTGGCATGATCGTGACAAAGACGCGATCGAGATTTGCTCTTGGATGACTTTTACATACCAACCATGACCGATCCTGTATTTTAGATAGTGCTTCAACAAGCACAACAATGTCCATTTTCCATTGGAAACTTGATGCCACGATTCTTATGAATACGTGCTTTGTGCTGGATTATCGGCTCGCGGTTGGAATCGTACTGCCTCGATAGTCGTGCTCACAACCATTACTACGTGAATAAGTATGCGGCCTCATAGTCCAGCCATGATGGCCCGGAGCGCATCTATACGCTAGGCAGAGCAGGCACACCAGAGACCTGAGCCGAGCATAGGTAAGTCCATCTAGCTTCTCGGCTCCTTCGTTGTTACGTTCGTTCCTCCCCGCCAACACGCACAGATCAAACGACACTTGCGGATTGGTCAGCCACAATGTTTCAGAACTTCGGCCAGCGAGCAGACCATTGGTCGATTTCATGGATCACCCCACCATCCTCGATAGTTCTGAATTTCACCAGCCTCCGATAATTCTACAGCGCTTACGGATCATGGTCCCCATCGTCTTACCGCTCAGATCACGGTACATGGCCAGTCAGATTGAGCAGAGTACCTGCCTGAACATGCGTCGCTACCTAAATGCAAGTTCGAAATCTGCAGCCGAGCTCACCGACTTTTGCTGAGCCGCGCAACTTGATTTGACGTTGAGGACAGCTACCTTCACTGGGCGCGACGCACTCCGTGCATACATGACCATCCATGGCGTGCGTACCTACAGGAAGCTCTGTCTACTACTGAAAAGGAAACTAGGAAGGTAGAACAGCTCACTATCCGTCTGTCCTGCCTATCTCAGCTGGTGAGGACCGTGAACTCTCCTTCTTGACTGTTGATGTCACCAAGTTTTCCAACCGATATCTGGGTGCATAAGAAGCTTGAGCATGAACACGCGAGGGCAGCATACCGCGTCGTGGGGAGCTTCTCCTAGACTGCTTTTCCCCTGGAGGATCCGGCGTCATGCGAGTGGATGTGTGCGACATCATACCTCTCAGGCTCATGAGGCAAGTGACATCGACTGGTGCTGAAGGTAGAAAGGGTTGGGCATGTGAACATGGCCAATGAGAAAGCTGCCTTCTTGAGACCTAGTGATGCGTCGGTGGTTGCGGAAAAAGCATTCACACACCGAGATTCCCTCCCTTGCAATTCAGTACAATAAGCTGTTGGAGTGCTCTTACCCATTCAGACGGCTTGAGAAATTCCCGAAATGTGCTACACTTTTCACTATGGCTCGTGGTTATGATGTTTTCGAGTCTGCTTGGAACGAACACATTCTCGCTCCAGAAAATATATCTACAGCCTTGTAGCGCAGGCGAACATGACCTTTCGACGGCGAGTCCTTCCCATCTCGGACTACAGTATCGTTATGATAGCTGAAAAAGCAGGCTGCTTGCTTGAGAATGGCGCTTCCGTCTTTCTGCTTTGTTCACTGTGAGCCTGCATCTACGATAGCATATCTACATCGGAATGTGGTTTATGGTCTATCGTTCATCCGAAAGCTACACCCGGACTTCCATTACAGGAGACCTTGTAGACCTATGGTGATCTGTATCGCTTCTAGGTACCTACGTATCTTCTCTTCCAGTGTACTGTGTTAGGGACGCTCATGGACAATGCAGGGTATGGTTGCAACAGCGCTGGTATAACCAGTGCCTGTAAAGAGTAAGCTTGCGCCAAACATTTCCTGATGGAAGAAAGAGCGCCTCGATTCCATACTGACTGCTAGCACAGGTAAATTCCGGTGACAGGTGCCGAACATACACAGTCACTCGTTGAGGTTTCTGGGCACAGGTTATTGTCGAGTTTGATTGATCGCCGAAGCGCTGACAATAGGTATTGGCCCACTTCAGATAAGCGCTTTGATCTTTCATTGGCCGGAAGCTGTGGAGCATTTACCATCACGTTGCACCTTCCGCTGGTCTGCTTAGTTCCTCACCGGGAGCCAGGCGTGTAGGGGCAGGGACGAGTCCGCGGTGTGCAGTGAGTGAAAGTAGGTTACTACGCATCCTTTCGGCAAGCCGACTGAGCCACCATGATCAGCCATGGTTCCTGCCTCAATCATTCATGGGCCGCCAGCCCATCCTTGGTTCTTGTCACGTCCCTCATACTCACGCGAGGGCTGCATGCGATATGTCTTAAACTCCAGCACGCGCTTGCTCGTTGCCGCTGTTCTTTCTGTTGCTGCTATTGTCTTCAAAGATACTCCTCTTCGCATCTCGTCGTAGCGTTTTCCCCCTTCTGAGTCTGGTACTCTTGTTCAGCGCTCCTTTTTAATTCAATTCATACACGCTGGCTGTGTTATATTCCACCGGAGTGCTTGCGAAGCATAAAGCATATCCTATCGGTAAGTAAACAACCATCTGTCAATTCTAGTGCGTGGAAACATCACTCTACAGCAGGCAATTAGCATTGAGCTCACCTACCTGTTTCGCATTTGGTACTGACCATCTTCTAGGGAGATCTTCGAACCTCCAACGACCTACGTTCTTTACCTCCCTCTTGGCATAGCCTCAGCGTCTTAGGTATGTGAGTGTGACGCGATCACATGCTGGCCGATCGTCTTTTCGAAATCGCTCAAAGTGACCCATCGTCTGCTGTTCCCCAGATGCCCATATCAGATTATCACGCTTTACTTTCGGCTGTCTACCCGAGTCTTATATATGGTGCGCGATTTCGAGCTGAGAACCTTTAGCCTTTCGCATCAAGACTAACAAGATCCATGGGTTCTGCCACGTGAAACCTCTTCGACCGCACCTCACACACCCTTTTCAGTCCTACTAAACACACAGATACAAAACTTCATGTGTCACTCGGATCTATTCCAGGCTTTTCTCATATTCTGATCTTCATCGCTAACATGAAGTATAGCATAGTAATACACTACGTTCGGCCAAGCCTGGCCACACCATAATATCGTCATCAGCATAGAGCGGGTCTCTAACAGCGTGTCGGAACCAAGAACATTCACTTCAGCTTCCCTAAGACATCACTCAGAATGTCACGAAGCAGCAGCGCAAAGTCATCACCTATATCCGGTCCACAAGTTAGCACGTTCATTTCTGCCTCCCATGATAAACGCAACCTGTGGTGGCGTGCTTTCCGGAAGACGGTTTTAGAACCGTATGGCATCTCAATATTGGAGTCTCCCGCTACTGAGAAAGTTCCTGAAGAACTTCTGGATCTTGTGGAAGAAAAGTGCCAAAATCTTGAAAGACACGAGGGGCAAGCACTGGATTTTCACGATGCTGTCTGCAAAGGTAGAGGTTTTGGTCCTTCTCCTATCTTTCCGCCTGATATTGTTCCCACGTTGGACCAACGGACTGCACTGGCACGCTGTCTCGAGCCAGCATTTGATCGACAAACACTACCACCTCAGGAGATCAGTCTGAGAATACCATTTGACCTCCCCACTCCCCGACCAGGCCTTGCTTGTGGATTCTCGGAACAAGCCTTCCATGAAGCAGAATTTGCTGCTATACCCGATTGGCTAACACCCGTCGGCACAATGAGTGACTATACGACAGGAGAGATACATCCGGGCCGAGCGATTCATTGTCCATTTATGATTTTCGAACGAACGTATGGCCATGCAAAGCACGAAATCGAGTCAAGCATGAATTACTGCGCTATGAATGGTGCTGCAGCTCTCAATGCCATAAGAATGCTTTACGATCGATCATGGATAACCAATTCTTCCAACCGACCTAGAAACCCCGTGGTGTTCTCCTGCATAATCGATGACGATCTTGGTATCATCAACCACCACTGGATTGGGGACGACGACAGCTTCCTTGTCGCGCCACTCTGCAAATTTGACTTGCGCGATACGGACCATTTTATGCATTTTATTGCATGGGTCGAGGCCATTGAGCAATGGGCAATGGACTTCCTGTTAGCCGACATCAGAAAAGCACTACGAGTTTCTTTGGAATTAAAAGCAGCAGGGCTAGGTTCGCCCAAAGCACTTCCGACGCCAGTCACAGATGCTGAGAAGGAGGAGAAGCTAAGTCGTGCTATGAGAACCGCATTCGAAGATATGCCATGGAAAGGCGACCGCTTGAGGACCACGCCCCTAGCGGTGACGGCCGCTATGAGAATGAGAAGTCCAAAGGTTGGGCCGCCATCGGACAACGTCACAACAGCATTGACGACAACTAGTCCACGGCGCAACGTGGCATTCAACAATGTCAGCATGATGGATGCTGATAAGCTTGCATTGCCCGTGCCAGTCAAGTCACCAAACACCGAGGCATTGAGAAGCTCTACACCAACGCCTCGTGCGCCGATTTCTCTGGAGTTGTGTACGGGCAAGAGTCCTACACTACCCGTGCCTACTTCTAATGATGTTTCATCAAATGTCCTGAAAGCCGCGACTACTCCATCATTGATCAATGCTACAATAACGAGCACCACTACTACGGAATCTGTCGGAATTGATAGTGCGAGCACGCCAGCTACTAGTGTTCACAACTTGAGTTCGAAAAGTTACTCAAGAGTCCTGGATCATCCAATGACATCCACTAACCTGGAAACGATTGATAGTCCTTCTGGGAGCGTACGTCAAACAGCTACTACCTATCCCGAGAGCAATAAAAGTCCAAGCTTGATGTGGAGGACATTTGACATGAAGAGCCCGTCGCAGTCAATCTCATCTGTTCAGTCAAAGCGATCTTTCATTTCTCTACGGAGAGAGAAGAGGATACGATCGCCTCAAACCCCAGAATTCGGTGTGTCCCCAAGAGGCGGTGGCTTCAAGTCGAAGTTGAGTAACGGTCTGGATGCAATCAAGGAACATGCTCGTCCGAAGCGTGTTCGTATGGATAATGAAGGACCAGCAAGTGCTAAGTCCATCGGCCCTGTAGGTCAGAACCTCTTTTCTGAAACATATACCCCTTCATTTGCTGACAGCAGGCAGATCCCTTGCCCACACCAGCTTACGACAAGCGAAACTTTGAGAAGCGAACCATGGACTACCCAAACGAGGCCCAGAGATCTGATGCAAGCAACCCAAACACGAATGCAACCGAGCTTCATACAGATGCCAATAGAAGCAACAACAGTTCGAATGCAAAAACCACTACACCAAGCACAACTCCACGGACGACAGAGACCGGTGCTTGGATTGAACACGTCCTTTCTGAACGGATCACATGCGATGATGCGAACACCACCAAACCTACACAGCCCCCAAGCAAGCACCTCAACATTAGCAGGCCTCCTCAGCCCCGGCTCACCACCGCCCTTAAGTTTAACAACCCCGACTCCCCAGTCATCAGTCCTGTCACTAAGTCCGACCACACTTTGCCCCTCCGTGACTATGTCAAGATTACGGCTGCCTCTACTAATGCCAACATT
>Ga0068628_1001027_pt1 | contig 11119 bp, 7 predicted proteins | sample InSIn2gowninarea_FD_77431 | JGI IMG/M metagenome (GOLD analysis project Ga0068628, IMG submission 77431) | Clean room microbial communities from NASA Spacecraft Assembly Facility at Jet Propulsion Laboratory, Pasadena, California, USA -... ... | reverse complement strand
TCTTGTAACATTAATTTTTTTGAGTGCATGATATATTTTTTGGGGTTTATTCGCCTAGTTAAAAAAATAAAATTGATCAAAAAGGTGCATATTCCACCATTTCACTTTTGGTTCATCCTTGTGCATATTTCGAAGAACACTATGGAGACCATTTTGATCAATGGTGGAAAAGTTATATCAACCCCCAAGTGCTGGAATCTAGTGGTGAAAAAGTAACCCTAAAATTTGGGTTTTGTTGAATTTGTGAATAATTTTTTGTTAGTTGTATATAATTTAATATTTGATGAGATTCCTCTTAAAATGTTTCTATAGATCACAAATATTTTACAACTTGCCTAGATATAAGAGTGAAAGATTGGTATTTGTTTAAAGACTTTAGGAGGATTAAAATCTATGGTTGTCAACTACCTCCTTACAAGCTTCCATTTTTCTTACTTATGAGGATATTTTCATTAGAGTATATCAGACAAATCTTAAATTTATATCATATTCATTTTGTGTTAAATAAGCATCCAAATATGTTCAAATTAGAGAAATACTTCGGACATTTCTTAATCATTAGTAGAGCATATTTTATAGAAGGTTGATGAAATGATGAAACAAATGAAATTTCCCCAAGGAGAAGTGTGGTAATATGATCCTTACAAGATCATATTAGAAAGGTGGAAAATGAGGATTAAACCATTGTAAACATAGTCCCAAACCAGATATTGAGTAGCTTGAGAGTAAATAAGTTTGGGAGCAAGATCTAATCCATACCACTTAGAAAAGCTAGGAAATAGGCCAAGCTTCATAACCAATTATTTTGGATACTCCAAAAAAAAAAGGAAAACGAGTTCAAGGGAGGTGTTTATGGTGCTGGATGCCACCAATAGTAGGGGGTCTCCCTGGTATGAAGTCCCAACTAGACCTCACCTTATTTGGAGTAGGAGCCCCATCTAAGTAATAGGTTCGACCACCATAAATTGAAGCTTTTCCTTGGTTGCAATGAACAACACAAGGGAGTATGAGAAAAACCTTTGAAATAAGCAATCAAGTTGATGTTGTGAAGGACAAAATTGCAATGTATATAAGTTAATTTCATGGATGGAAAATATAAAGTGAGCCTTTAGAAGAAAATTAATAATATTATTATAATAAAGACACACAAAAGCATAGAATGGATCACTAATTAGACAACAAACTAGTTCACAAGGTAACAACAATCATGAAAGCAAGTAAAAATGCACATTCAACATGATGTACACAAAACAAAATGAAATAGTTCATTTTATTTAGTATATATGAATGCAAACATATACCGAAAACATTAAAATAATAGTATTACAACATCCATGGTACATGCATGAAAGTGAGTCAGCTCTAAGAGCTTCATATATTAAGTGAAATTTCCAAGTACATAATTACAACGATGCAACACTAGTACCAATAGTGGAAAATTAAGCAACTACTTGCTCCTCCAAAGAATGATCTTCTCTCTATGCCAAGCTGGAGAGGCCAAGGTGAAAATTCCCTTGCTTTAGTTATGAGGGTTTATTTATAAAAAAGGAGGTGACCTTTCACCTCACATGTGACCCTTGAACTCTCTCATGAATCTTGAGCTCCCATGTGACTTTTGAGCTCCTACATGACTCTTGGACTTTCTTGTGACTCTTCATATTCCATGTGTGACCCTTGGGCTTCCACACATTTTAAATTTTCTCATTTTTTCAAAATAAAAAATTATATTCCATAGATTGTGACCAAATACATGGACAACATAAGATTTTTTTATGACACATAGAGAAACCATAATTTGGTGACTATTACATAAGGCTTCATTATAATGTATCAATGCCAAGTTCTTATCTTTGTTGTTATCTTTTCACTCTTCATGATTGCTCTGTGATGTGCTTCATATTCACACTCCAAAGGTTTTGGATAACTATTGGAAACTTCAAAGGTAACATGAGTTTCCATCTCTCTGTTATGGTCCAATATTCTTTTACTCCTGCATGATAACATCTTTATGTCTCATCTCCACAAGTGTCCTTCTTGTAACCTATTCATGTTGACCTCCTTTATCATAATCTTTCCATGATAGGATGAAAACATCTGCAAATCAAGTTAACTCATGACAAGATAATATGAATCCAAAAATAACCTATTCTATCTTCTGTAACTGTTGACTATGAAGGGAAAATGTGAAAGGGTTGAGGGAGAGTCCTTCTTGGGTTTAGTGTGCAGTGTCAAGTGGAAAGGAGTGGAGGACTAGGCACTATGAGTGTGTAGTGTGTAATGTAAATGAAGAGACATGTTTATGTGCAGTGTGAATGTTTTGGAGGAAGAGATGATAGAATTTCTCACTAGGAATGTTAAGAGCACAATGCTTAAGAAAGAAGATATAGGTATTTTGCAAGTGATCACTAGTGTGTAGTGGAGGCACAAATGGTTAAGTCATCACACAATGGGAAAGTCTAGGAGACAAGGGTGGTAAGCTTGAGAACTGTGACTGTGTAGTGTGTAGTGGCTAAGGAAGAGGCTCAAGAAATTGCACAGGTGATGGGTCTCATCAATAGGTGTATTTTGAGGCCCACTATGCTATCCTCCAACCCTTAAAATATTTTTTCTCATATTAATTTACATCTTTAGCCATAATGTTCTTAGTAGGGAGATTAAAGGTTGTTGTCATATTTTGTGGTATAATGCACTTATTATGTAGGAAAAAGAATCATTTTCTGAGATATTTACTATGTAGGGGCTCGTTAGAGGCATCTAGAGATAATATTGGATGCTTTTCCACTACATTAACTCTCAAACTCGACATGAGACCAACAATTCCTCACCAAGAGCTTGAAATCCATTACCAGCCAAGGAACTCAAGTGCACATGAATATCCAAGGAACTAGATCCACCAATTTCAAAATTTTGGAGGGAAGCAGTCCTCTTCCCAAGGGAGTTTCCCCTCAGTCAAATTTTGTATAAATAAACTAGTCGAAGGGCTCATCAGGATTCAAAATTTTGGAGGGAAGCAGTCCTCCTCCCAAGGGGGTTGTCCCTTTGCCAATTTTTCTATAAATAAACAAGGCCAAGGGCTCATTAGGATTTGTTGGAGATAGGAATAAATATTAAGAGCCGAGAGCTTAACACTGTTATTTTCATCTTTGATAGTATGCATGTCACTCTTATTTTCTGTTAATGGAAAGTTTATTGTTGGCATACATCTGAGTTAGCGTTGGAGGTCTGAAACCCTTGGGTTTGGGTCCAACCCAAAGGATTTACTCCCTTCTATCCTATCCTTGCTTTTTTTCAAGTAATTTTACTTCTTTCTTTTCTTAAGTAGTATTATATTGTAAAAGTCTAGTTGTAGGATGGACTGCCACCTATCTTGTGGGAAGTGTGGTGGAAGACTTTATAACAATAAGACAAAATCATTTGTTTATGATTTCTTGGAAATTATTAAGTTTTGGATTGAGATTATTTTTCATGCTTCATTTCTACAACTTAGTAATTAGAAGCATTGATTTCAAAATTTGATTAGATGCATGTTGTAGGATATAGTAGATCTTGAAGAAACAAAATTCAACTCATATTTTCCACCTTGATTTATCTCTCTATAATGTTGAATAGTAGATGCATGTTCTGAAGTTTGGTCTACAGGGGCTGCCAAGTGACTTTTAGTGGTTTCAAACTCGTGAACATCCACTTAGGCATCATCACCCTTCTCCTAGACACCCCATAATTCTCTCAAGATATGTCACTGTGATTATCCTTCCAAGACCAATAAAGGACATCATGGATATAAACGTTTGTGCAAGGTAGGCCTTTGAAGGGTGTTAGGTTTAGAAAAATGCCTCACACATCCATAATTTATCCTCACCCAGCTTCCTCCACCTTTAGGTCACTATTCCTAGTCTTATAAATCTCTCGTATGCACTTCTATAAAAAAATAGGGCATTCCTGTAGAAAAATAAGGCTTCCTATAACACTCATGTAGCATGCTTGTAGCATTCCTATATCAATACCTAAATTCATCCATATTTTCCCTAGGACCTTGACTCTTGCATTTTTAAGTTGAATAATGCCCCACATGCTTTGGTTTCATGATTAGGGAGACTTTAAGACCACTCAAACTATATCATTCCTCCACTGCAAAACACAAAACAAGTATATTAGACCTAGTTTGTCACAGTTATGTATTGTGGATTGAATTCCTTTTTCTCAAGCAAGTTGCAATTAGATTGATTATTCATGCAAGTATAAATTGATTTTATTAAGTGTGATAATAGAGTAGAATAATTTTTTTCATGTAGGTAGACTATGATTTTATTAAGTGTGTAATCAGAGTAGCATAATTTGTTTATGAAACTAGTATAGCTTGTTTCTTTCAAGCAATTGAAATTATTATTCTCATTTAATGAATGGTATTTCCATTTCTGCAGTTGGAATCATGTTTATTTCCTTGCAACCATGATATCATTTCATATAAATTATCTTTGTAGTTAGTTGGAGGAGTGGCCTTTGTGTTCCTTTATTTGGTCTAATGACAGAGGGTGACATGAGTAGAACTTAACCTACTATGCATATAGTATTGTCACCTCTATGTTTGTACGAACCCCAAGTTGATAATTGAAGTTGAGAAGCCTTGGGAGTTGTATCATCCTTGATTCAATACTAGGGCTCTTCAAAAGGTTGCCACTGCAGGGGTCTATAAATGGCCCTACTGTCCACCTAGAATGTGTAGTGTGCAATTCAAGACAAAGTTGATCCAAACTTGCATAGTTGGAAAGTGTAAGCAACAATGTTGAGTGGCTATGCTTTTTGGTTGCTCAATGCACAGTGAAGGAGGCTAACCCCTACAAGGGTGTAGTGCATAGGTTCAAGAGGTAAGGGTCTCATCAATAAGGCTTGGGAATTTGCAATATGCTCATTACTTAGCTATAATTTTAATGTTCTCATGATCTGTGCATGATGTGAGGATAGGGAAGAACTCGAAAATTGAATAAGTGTGAGATGAATGGGACAATAGTGTAGAAGCATGTAACAGGCCTTGAACATGATCACACACACATATAAACAAATGAACATCTCAAGAAGATATATAGTACCCAAAAAAAACATGCATACATCAAAACGACAGTAAAGAAACATTTATCTCTAAGTACGACACTTAAGATGTACCTTTATGACATAAGGGTTGATTTCAACCAAAGGGTGGGTTATACCATAATAATGTTCCCAATACATGTTCTAATGATAAATAACATAAACTAATGCAAGAGAGTGCACTAGATATGCTTGTAGAAGGTGTGCCATGTTGCTCTAAGGATATGCTGAAAAAAAGTGAAAGTGAAACATGAAAGAGTGAAAGTGACACATGCGAAAACATAAGAAACACATGCAAGAGTGAAAGAAAGAAAAAGTGACATTTGAAAATTATAGAGAAAGTAAAAATGACACATGTAAGACAAAAAAAATAAAAAGTGACACTTGAAAAAACAAAATTGATAGTTTAGAAATTGACCTAAAAGATGGTGCATTCACAACCATGAGTGAGAGAATGTTCCTTGTACTCCAAAAGTGCATAGAGCTCAAAAGAAAAATATGAATGTGAAAATGAACTTTGGACTAGAATATTTATATAGGGAGAGAAAACATCCAATTAGGCTTAGTATTTGTGAGTGCACTTAGTGCATGTCTAAAAACTAGGAGTCAAGAGTGAAATGGCTGCGACTGAGAGGTGTGATAGTAGTAACTTGAAGAAGTACACTCTCACTGTCAACAAGGAGCACAATAACTATTTGCAGAGGATTACCCTACACATTCTATGGGAATCGCACAATCACTATTGGAAAGGAAAACATAATCACTATGGACAAGAAGTGTAAAATGACTAGGAGCAAGGATTTCATAGTGACTATTAGCAAGGATTGTGTAGTGATTGTGAGCAAGGATTGCACAATCACTGAGAAATGATTACTCAATCACTATCATTATGCAGTCACTATTGAAAATTATTGTACAATCAGTATCTCTAGGGATTGTTAAATCACTCTTGGCAATGATTACACAGTCCCTGTCTCTCAACTAGAGATGAACTATCTTACAAATTTGGAAGAAGTGTGCTTGTGAAGGCATTAAGAGTTGGGCATGTGAAAGCGAGTAGATTGAAACATAGGATTCCTAAAGGAAGAATTGAACACTTAAAAAACATGACTCAACATGACATTAATGGATTGAAATGAGGGATGAGATGACCATAAGGAGGCTTCAAAATTTAAAAATAGGAAAAAATTTGGAGGGGGTTGTAGTAGCTACAATACTTGGTGACACACTAGAAGAACCCCAACCTCTCTGTTTAGGTATAACTTTATGCACGAGGTCTATCCTTTAGGAAGTATTGTCTCATTCAATTGATCACCCTAGCTTCCTCATTTAGCCTAGTTAAATATGTAGTCCATTCTATTCCTCTTGTTAACTTAGAACACTTTCATAGAACTTTTCAAACTTCAATTGTTTAGATCGGGGAGTAGGATTGTGTATATTTGTGAGTTTAAGATATTCATAGTTTTATTATCATCTCTGATGTTTCTCTACTGCCAATGGGCCTATTTAGTACCTCGACGAAGTCACTTCAAGGAATCAATAACATTTCTTAGCTACCAATGAGTTTGTTTAGTACCTCGGTGAAGTTTCTTGCTTCACCTCTCTACGCAGGAAGATTTTTTCTTCTTTCACCCTTCTTTTATTTTTTTATACTTTATGCTCATTGGCATTTTATTGTCATTTAATTCTCCAAGGGTGGAAGAGGTATCCTGACTTATTTAACAAGAAAAAGAGGTTTTCCCTTATTTTTCAGAGACTCTTCTTTATATACCTTTGAAATTAATGTGCTCGCATAATTTTTTCCTCCTTTCCCTTCTCTACTCAACTAAGTTTACAAATTAAAGCAATTAATACAAAATCAAATTCAAGGAAAGAAGATCCTGTTATAGATACGAGCATCATAGATCCAATTGAGCTTTCGATTAGGATGAAACATATTTCCCATATAAGCATCATTGACCCTAAAATATATTTAGGCACAAACAAAGAAGAGGACTAAAGGTTAACCAAGCATTGTTGGTTATCACAATGCCCTTTAAAAAATTTCCACATTGCATCAGAGCTAAACAAGACAAATTTCATACATGATCTAATCAAAACAAAATATGAGAAAAGACATGAAAGAGAACATGAAATGACAAAAAATACAACACACAAGAAATAAAAACAACATGTAAAACTAGTGAAGGGCATGTGGGGAATGAAATGCAAATGAGAAAGAGGATGCAGAAAAATGTGATGTAATGTGGTGCTAAAGTGACTAGAATGAAAATACATAAAAGAACAAAATTAAACCTAAATCCTAATCTATCTAAACTAAAAGGTCAAGATTATGAGAAGTCAAATCTATAATAAAACCACTTAAGTTGTTCCCAACCTACAAATAGAAAGGTATCAAATATTAAAACCATTACAAAACAATGTGCAAAGATAATATATTTACCTAAACAACTTGCATAAGAAATTGAATGTCTCATCTATAAGCACAACATGCTTTAAAGACTTTCTTTACCCAACTTGTAGATATACCTCTATTAAAGGAACTTGAAAATTCACGTTCATCCATATGTTCATTAAGCTCAGGATAAGATTGGAACTTATGATTAACAAAAAACCTCATGAAGTATGACTCTTCCAACTAACTAGCAATTGGATCATGATACTGAAGACAACCAATTTAAAAAGATTGAAAATCTTGTACATATAACCAATTAATTAGTGCATTGGCCTTGTGAGGATGATATTATGAGAAAGAGATAACGTGATCTTGTTTAGGAACTTTTTCAAGGTCATGAGGGTCTGATATAACAATCAACAAAAATTGAACCTCCTCAACTTCTTGACAGTTATCCAAACAGTGAGATAGTGAATCATAAAAATTCTCTAGTTTGATGTAATCAACAAATTTAATCCATGAACAAACATTAGAAATACCAACAGGAAAATAATTAATGAGATGAAAATTGTTAGTGTGTCGATAAGATATATTAGTTAGCATATTAGATCCTCTATCATTCAGAGATAAATATGTGCTGATTTGAGAGGTTTTACAAATGCTGAGTACATCCACTAGGGGTATGCATTCCAAACCTTATTTCAATATAAGGGATTTACATGAATCATTAGCTCTATCTTGATTGTTAAGAATATTAACATCAAAATAATGAATATCCTTTAGGGGTGAGCTTAGATCTAATGAAACATGTTGAAAAAGAATCATGAGAAATAATTCTAATCTGATCTAGTTCAGGGATCTCATTAGGGTTGCAAGATCTCGAAATAACCATTAGTCGAAGCTGAAGTGCCTTGACTTCATGAACATTACTTCAACTTCCAAACATTAGATGATTAAATGTAGAAGGCATGGCCAGGTCAACATTTGTGTGAGGGCAGTGTCACTAGTTATCTCCACAAGATCATTATCACTTAGATGACAACTACTAAAATCAATAGTGTCATTAGTCATTTCATTATCATAAAACATGTTACACAATAAATGATTGGTAATTAAATTACTTTCTTCTTCATTTCTTAGAACCTTCTCACCTTCAGTTTCCTTGAAATCTGGCTCAATTTGAAGGGCATGGAATATTTCTCCATCAACTATTTCATTATATGTATAGAAGGATAAAGGAGAGTGTGATCCAGACTTAAATAGGAATGCAACAAATTACCGAGATAACCAAATACACAAAGATGCAACGGAAATAATACTTCATTTCATTAATGGAAAATACTGAAATATGCTTACAACGAGAAATGGAAATAAACCAGCTAGGGCGATGGTAGCTTATCTTTGAGAAGAGATGTGTGGCTACATGCCTCTGAAATGTCTTACAATGAGGCTCAAAGGCCTATTTATTGTTGAGAAACAATGGAAAACCCTTCACATTCCAAAACCTAACCCTAGAAGATGAAACGCTAAATTGTGGGCCCCGTTTTTGGGTAAGTTGGTACATCAACTTCCCGGGGTCGCGAATTGGTTGTACTATCTCTGTTTGACGCGCATGATAGCCTGTTGGAAAGATCTCCCTGAGGAATATGACGGAAAAGATGTTTTTTAGATAGAAAAATCACTGGCGGTAGATTTCCCAAAAAACGTCGTTTAGGGCCTCAAAACGGCTCCAGAAGTTTAGGACCTGAAAAACTGCTAAAAATAGTAAACTATGGTATAATTAAGGAAACTGAAAAAATTGAAAGAAGCACTAGAGGGGATCCAAGTGGAATTAGTAGGTGGCCACCAATATCCACCTGGATCATTCCTCCCCCCTTAGGAAGCAATGCTCCCCATTGCGTTGGGTTCCTCCATGAGATGAGGGAACTTCTGCTGCACTTGGTCCCTAGTGAGCCACTTGCCCTGGTGAAGGAGTTGTCCTGCTTTGACAACTCGATACAGTTGGATATTCTGCTGGTGAGTGTGCTTGATCTGTGTGTCCATGATCCGATCAGTTGCAGCTTGTTCCATGCAAGCTGTATTTAACTCTGTGGGTGTGAGTTGTTTTGCAATGTCGGACGTGTCTAGTAATGGTGGAAAGTATGGCCGAAGGCGGTCGACATTGAACACCGGGTGCATGCCAAGGAATGGGGGAATGCTGAGCTCAAATGCATTGTCTCCCATAGCCTTGGTAACCGTGTAAGGGCCATATCGGAGTGGTCTGAGTTTCCGATAGGCTCCGGTAAGGCGTTCCTTTTGCAAATGCAACCAGACTTTGTCACCCACCTAAAACTTGTGTGACACCCGATGTTGATCATGTCATTGCTTGTACTTAGCATTTAATTTCTCCAGAATGTCATGGACCTGCTGGCGAATATGTTGGATGTGCTCAATGAAGCTATTTGCCTTATCTGTTTCGGACTGGACATGAGTAGAATCTACCCGAGTAGCTGCAAATGGCATGGCCACATTGATGGGACATAGTGGCTGGAATCCCAAACCCACTTGAAAAGGGCTATGGCCAGTCGAGCTGTGGAGAGCCCGGTTGTAGCTATGCTGAACATAGGGGAGGCCCTCGTCCCATGTGCGTGGATGCTTTGAGTTGTACATGCGCAGAATGTGTACGATCATCCTGTTGACAACCTCTGTTTGGCCATCAGTTTGTGGATGGAAGGCTGTGGACTTAGTGAGTTTGGTGTCCAACATCGACCAGAGACTGGACCAAAATGTATCGAGGAATCTGCTGTCCCGATCTGAGATGATAGACTGTGGGATCCCAAAGTGTACCCACACTCGTTCAAAGAAGAGTTTAGTAGTGGCTTCTACTGTGATATTCTTCTTGCAGGTCGCCATAATGGCCATCTTTGAGAACCTGTTGACAACCACAAAAACACAGTCATTTCCATGCTTAGTGGAAGGAAGGTCTGACATGTAATCCATGGAGATGGATTCCCAAGGCTAACTAGGGGTAGGTAGTGGGGTATAGAGGCCTTGCTTCTTGATGGTCGGTTTAGCAATGGCACAGGCAGTGCATGACCTGATGTACTTCCCGACATCCTGTCGAAGATTCAGCCAATAGAAATACTTCTACAGTACTGCCACCATTTTTTTGACCCCAAAATGTCCAACAGACCAACTGTAGTGTGCTTCCCAAATCATCTTGGCACGCTCGCTTGAAGGAACACAAAGGTGACCCAAGTGGCATAACAGGCCATCCTGGAGGTGAAAATCTGGAACATGCTGATCTTCCAAGAGGTTCTGGTATGTGTGGCTGAATTCCGGGTCGCTTTTGTAGAGCAGTGGCCAATCAGAAGTCTCGTGCCCACAAGAGTTGAGGACGGTGGTTAACGCCATGATCGGTGGTCGACTGAGGCAATCTACAACATTATTAGTGTTGCCCTTCTTATACTTGATATTTAAATGGAACTGTTGCAGGTATGTGGACCACTTTTGATGGCGATCATTCTGCAATTTCCCTTGGGTCTGTATGAACTGCAGGGGTCGGTGGTCTGTGTGGATGACCGTTTCCTTCCCCAAAATGTAATGCTTCCATTGTCGACAGGCCTGCACAATGGAATACATCTCTTTATCATAAGTGGG
>Ga0068628_1001026_pt1 | contig 11123 bp, 12 predicted proteins | sample InSIn2gowninarea_FD_77431 | JGI IMG/M metagenome (GOLD analysis project Ga0068628, IMG submission 77431) | Clean room microbial communities from NASA Spacecraft Assembly Facility at Jet Propulsion Laboratory, Pasadena, California, USA -... ... | reverse complement strand
TTGATTCACATAATATCATACCACCATCATTTCACCTTGAAGATCAGACTTTCTTAAATGAGTTTTCAATTAGCCTTTAAATTCGAACATAATTTCAGATATTTATAATTGTTCTTTGCAGTGCACTGATCCAAACATCCTTACCAATTTTTATAAAACTTTATAATATTAAAATCTCTCCATATTTATGAAAATATAAAGGTAAGCTTGTTTTATATAACTCTCCATATTTCCAATGTATGGAGTTATTTATAATTGTTCTTTGCAGTGCACTGATCCAAACATCCTTACACATTTTTATAAAACTTTATAATATTAAAATCTCTCCATATTTATGAAAATATAAAGGTAAGCTAGTTTTATATAACTCTCCATATTTCCAATGTATGGGGTTAAGATAGTTTTTCACTTATTGTGTGAAGTTTGTCTCTAACTTTAAAATATGTATATTTTTCATACACCAACATTCATTAATCAAACACATAGGGATGATATTTAAAGATATGGTAGTTGTTTTAAAAGTTAGGGTATATTTTTATGCTGAGATTTTATTGTTATTCGCATAAATTTATGTTGAGTATAGAGATAGATCAATTTTTTAGGAAACATTTTTTTTTTATTTATTTATTTTACTTTACATTTAATTTGATCTCTCTATACTTATAGATATATGATTAACATATAGGAATATCTTTTTCTACATATAATAATATTTTTTAGATTGTTATGTCAACTTAGGAATTACAAATCCCTATTATATTTACATATTTAAATAATTCATTCATAATTCACATTGAAATTTTCAATAATTTACACATCTATATAAAGTTATACTCATACATCATATTTTATTTATTTATTTATTTATTTATTTTTTTTATCAACACCCTTCTATAGATTCATTGACAATGAAGTATGCATTAAAGAAATTGAAGTAAAAAATGGGCCTCAAAACAAAAATGTATAATCAAAATCAACTTTATAAGAACCAATAAGATTTGAGCTGATGATGTCAACTATGGGGATGATTCACCATTTTTGTAGTAAAAAAATAAAAAGATAAAAAAATAAAAAAATACTTTTCGACTCGTATTTTCAACTTATCTCCCTATAGTGTTTCAAATTTCAAGTGACCCTATAGTGTTACTCAAATTTCAAATGAGAGCACTCGGATTTTTGTCAATTTTTGTAAAAATATTCAAATTGGATTTTGTATAGTTTTTATAAAATTTAGGTGGATTTTAATGTAAAATATTTTTACTCTATAAAATTTGGGTAATTCATTTAGAAAAAAATTAATGTTTTTGCTAAAAAAGACATGAAAAATTAGCCCACAAGGGAAATTTAGCTCCTAAAATTTTTCTTAAATCTATCAAACTCACCCTAGGTTCACTTAATATTTAGACATTGTTATGAATATGATTTATGAATGTTATGAATAATAAATAAACGTAGTTATATTTTAAATAGCCATTAGTGAAAATGAAAAGGCATGTCTAAAAGACATGTCCACTGATCAATGGGCATTTGCCTAAGTATATAAGCGGGCCCTCATGGTAACATTCAATCATACTTGTATACTCATCTTATTAATAAAAATATTATTACAATACATTGTGTATTTTTACATTTTAAAAACACAACAACTCCAAGTCTTGTCACTTCAATGTTATCAGAGCCATCCCATGTTATTAGAGCCATCCGATCCTTTGGATTTATTCACTACACAATATGTCATTGTATTGAAATCATGGAATTAAGTGAATATCATAAATCTAAACTATTAAATGAAACTCAAGAAACAATACAACAAATAAAAAAATCATTGGCAGAATCATTAAAGACTTTCAAAACCCCAGATTCAACACCCCAGATTCAACACTTACAATGGACGAGGACATTGACATGAAAGGGACTAACAATAATAAATGCATTAAATAGGAAATTGATTTTGAACATGTTTAGGAAATCCTCAAGGTGACATAGATAATGTTGTTGAAGAAGATGACAAAATTGATGTCGCAAGCTAGGAAATCGTAGATTCTGATCTAGTTAAGTCAATTTCCAATATAGTTGATTTGTAATAGAAAAAAGAAGAAAATACAATGCATGGCTTATCTAGCAGTAATTGTTATCTAGCAGTGATTGTTATAACGCAGGTCACTTTTAAACATTTTGAAAGTGTAAAAATCCCTGTGTATCACTTGAATGAAACAAACCAACATATAAAAGAGGAGGATGAAAAAGAAAAAAGGGACTATCATCCCAGGGCACAATACTCTGCACATGAAAAACAACTCGATGAAATTTATTACCATCGATCTAAAACAAAACCTCAGACGCACACAAAGCATAAATCTTCTGTATTAAGCAAAACGAATTTTGAGGACAATAATACAAAAGAAGTTGAGGACAATAATACAAATCTTGTAAGAAAAAGCGGACTTGAGGACAATAATACAAATCTTGTAAGAAGCAGCGTATTTTTTAGGTTGTGGAAAGTCGAGGACAATAAAGAATCTGAATCACTACTACGTCTACGACATCAACCCAGAAAAATCAAAATCAAGCATATGAAAAATGTATTCTTCCTTGTGTTTTCTCCAGCAAATCGACTCACAAGTGGGGTGTTCCTAGGGTTTCAAACAATGTCAACGACAGAAAATCACCGAAACAAGCTGAGAAGGAAAACCCTCCGCCATATTTCCATAAGCTTGTAGGCATTCTCGGTCTAGGTTCTGGATTTGTTGTAAGTGTGGCATACAATAATTTTGACAAACAAGCCTTAATTGCAATCTACAGCAAAGGTCTTAGGTATTTCACACAAGTTGCCATGGGAGAATATTTTTGTATGCAATTCGGTGTTGAAGAAGAATCCCACCCTATTCAAAATGAATATAGATGTTTAGAAGTCATGGAAGAACGTGTGCCAGTGCATCTATGAGATTTGATTGTTGGGAAATTGAGTGAATGCGCGGTTTGTTACGGAGAACCCTGCGGTTTGTTACGGAGAACCCTGCATCATTCCTTTCAAATTTGGTAAAATCCAAACTATAATGAAAGAGGCCGATACTGAGGATGTTGTGACTCTTGTTATTGTTTCTTCAAATCCCTTATCAATTAATCAAAATTTCGCCATAAAAGCTTATCGAAGGAAACGAAGATTGTTCTCAAGGAGCCTTGCCCGGTTAAAAACAAGAATGGTTTCATATTCGTTGATGTGGACAGTCCTATTTAAAGGGTAGAGAATTTTCCTTCACCTTCACATATGGTCAATGAACAATTCAAGCAGTGGTTTGTCGATGGGGATCACGCTCACAAGAGAAAGAATGGAATGAATGTGTTTGAAATTACACCAGAGCCCTACTCTGTGGCCCTTCCAAAAATACTGGCCATGAACCAGAGGTTAAATCATGCATTTAAGATGCTATCCGATAATTGTCGTGCGTTCATAGAACTACAAAGATACATAAAAGCATTGCAAGATGCAGAGAAATGTTGGGAGTTGGAGCCTTCGAACAAAATCTCTATTGTTCTCAAAACTGAATCGCTGGTGGCACTGGAAAAATATAAAGCCCTGTATAATTTTATTCAGACTTGTTCCAAATCCATGAAGAAATATAATGCAACCATTTTTCGCCAGATGTGCATCGAATATTAGGACATTGGTGAATCCAGTGTGGGAAGTTATGATTTGATTGAACAAGAACCTTGTGGAAACGTGGTGTGGAATTTGAAACGTTGTGCCAACTCAGAGTTACTTATTGCTTACAAATATGAGTAAACAAAAGAATTATAATATATCATAAAGTAATTTATGAAAATCGTTAAAGTGACTTTATTAAAATTATAAAGTTACTCATAATGATTTTTATAAAGATACTTTAACATAATATATAAATAAATAACATATAAATAAAATAATTAACATATATATATATATTTTCTCAAAGGGAAAATGGATAAACTTCAATTTTGATATAATGATGACTTACACATGCCGAAATAACGTGGGTGCGCGAAGAAATTTTCAGCGATTGAGCTTTAAGGACAATTCTTTGAACAGAGGGGCAATGGTTGATTTGTTTTTTGTTTTGTTTTGTTTTTTTTTCTACAGGTGGGAAAACATATCATAACTCAGTTGTCAAATCAGCGGTGAGGACAACCATCTGTATATGCTAATCATGAATGCAGGCTGGCTCATCACCGTTATTCAAGTAAAACCACACCACTCGTAATAACCCACTGGTGGTCCATAAGGGGGCAGGGTTTCACTCCGGCCAGATGCCTCTGGGTCTTGGACCATTAACCTATTTCCTTATGTCCAAGGAAGACAATCTCTTAGCCAAACAGAAAGAGTTTTAGGGCATACTCCAGGCAATGTTATGAATATAATTTAGATAAAATTAAATAAATGCAAATAAATAATAAATAATTATAGCTATATTTTAAATAATCATTAGTTAAAATGGAAAGGCTTGTCTATAAAGACATGACTAGCCATGAAGGGTCACCTGCCTTGGTATATAAGCGGACTCTCATTGTAACATTCAATCATACTTGTACATTCATCTTATTAAAAAAAATATCACTACAATACATCGTGTATTTTTACATTTTAAAAGCACAACAACTCCAAGTTTGGTCGCTTTAGAAACTTAAATTTCAAATATGTAATCAAACATCAACTTTTAAAACACTTCACGTCCAAATTTTAAAACACAAACTTATGTCCATAAATTATTAAGGTGGCAAAACTATCATAATTCAATTTTCAGTAGGTAGTGATGACAATCATTATTAGTTGCTACTCGTAAATGAATTGACTCGTCATTCTTATTCAAGGAAAACTATGCCACCTAACATTACTTGGTGGTGGCAAGAGGGAAAATCTTCATTCTTGTCAATTGCCTTTACATCTTGGGTCATTAACCAATTTCCTTTATGTTTAAGAGAAAGAACACATCCAATCATGAATGGTTCTAAGTTGTAGATAACTTTCCTTTCATTACTTTGAAAATAATTAATTATTAAAAAAACATACAAATATTATAAAGAAATAAAAATAAAATAAAGTGCATAAAAATGTTAAATTGAAAAAAGAATAATCTCTACCCTTAAGGTGGTGTTGAAACCTCATCTTGTTATGCAAACATATATAGTTATAGAAAGGTTTCCCATAATGGATAAGTTTATTAGGATAAATTGTTAATATGCAGCCATTAGATAAATTTTGAGGTATAAAATGAGTCTCCTAAAGAATATTGTAAAATAATAGTGGAAATAATAAAATAAGATTAAATTATATCATCAAATTTTATAGGGAAAAAATAAAAAACTATTTTTTCAACTCTTAGTTTCAATTTATCTCCCTACAATTTTACTCAAATTTCGAGTGGGAACATTCATTGGATGCATAATTTAATTCTTCATCCAAAAATTACCTATGTTGCATACTTTTGATGGACCCTGCTACACGAAAAATGAGAAATACATGAAAAATGTTATTGCAATCATTTTTTTTTATAATGTATTTCTTATTTTTTGTGTAGTCCGAGTAAATTGAAAAATATATTTTCTCCTTTAAAGGCTAATTGAAAACTCATTTAAGAAAGTCTGATCTTCAAGGTGAAATGATGGTGGTATGATATTATGTGAATCAAATCCATTAATCCATTCAAACTGTGTCATAGGTTATTAACTCCTTATCATAGTTCTTGCATGTCCTAGTGAAGGTGGTACATGCTGAAGGGACACATTACTAAATGTTGCTCATAAATTGAGTTTCAAACAATTAAGAACTTGGTAAAACCATGCTTGACCTGTCATATATATCAAAGTGCACTGGAAGAATAATGCAAGATGATGAGTAAAAGAAAAGAAGACTTTGCTTGTGCAAGCCAATCTTTTTTCCATTGACATCTTAATGCTAAAAGATACCTACAAAGATTTTTCTTGGTTGTTTTCCCCTATTATACGACATGAATCAACATCTCATGTAATCAGGTCAATCTTATACATCTTGTATTTTTCTTTCAAGGAGGACATTGTTTTACACTATGCTAAGCTAATCTATAATGAGATTTCTTTTTAGTTTTTCAAAATAGATAACTACTTCCAACGATATATATCAGTGTTATTTTTGCATTCCAACCATACAATTTCATCAACAAAGCAATAGATATCACATGAACAATAAACAAGAGACAAGAGACACCAAAAATTAGGCTTCAAGCCAGGGCAAAACCTACATGGGGACAACCCAACCAATTCTTTCCTTATGAGAAAGAAATTTTGTTCATCAATAGTACATCAAAGAATATTCCAACAAGATTCCAAATTTCACTCAAAATGTCCAAGTCAAAACCAGTCAATAAAGAGACAGAAAGTCAATTTTGGTCAAAGTATATGTCTGCAATAGTAAGGATGAATTTCAGCACATGGAAGCTCTGAATAAGACATTGAAATTTGGTCAATCCTTAGTCAATATTCCTTGCAATTCTTGGTCAAAGGAGAGAGAGTCAACAATTTAGAATATAGGTAAAAATTTGGTCAAGACAAGTCATTGAACCATTTGCAATTTTCGGCCTTCAAGCACAATCAAACCCTCGGTAAAACAAATTCAAAACAACCCAAGTCAATTTAAGTCAATGAAAGTCAAAACATGTAGAATGAAGTTGGCCAACACTGGTCATAAATCCTCCTTTGACTCCTTTGTGCGTGTGGATTATCCTCCGTGATTTTTAGATGAATGTGTGTGATGATGAGATGCCAAAATGAGCTCCAACGATACCTTATATATATATAAGTTTGAGGAGGCATATTTTCTCACATGTGGGACGAATTTACATTCTTGAGGCCAACTTGGTCAAAGATAAAAAAAATATGAATTTTCTATATCATTTTCCAATGAAAATATTGATCGCTGCTACATAAATTTTCAACACTCCCTCTAATGTAGGGATGTATTTTTCATTCTCTCTCAAATCAATTTCCTCGACCAATCCATAGGGCTCCCGACTCACAACCTAATGGACAAAAATAAGTTTCTCTTTATAACAAGATCAATCTCCCCAACCAATCCATAAGTCTCCCGAAACAAAACCTAAGGGAGAGATCATCAATCTCATCATAAGGAAAGATACATATCATCCAACACATCCCAAAATCCATAACCCCATGGCATCCTAGTCAGTATTCCACTAACCAGTGGGACCAAACCAAACACATGCATATGGTACATCTTCCTGACCATACACAAGGTGTCCCAACCCACAACCTAAGGAAGGAATCCCCAACTCAATCATATACACATGGTACATCTCCCTGACCACAAACAAGGTCTCTTGGCCCACATCCTAAGGAAATAATCCCTATCTCAATCCATGACTATATAGTCTCCCATTCACAACCTAATGGAGAGAACACAAGATCAATCCATACCTCAGAACTAAGCTCCTCGACCAAACTCACTGGTCTCTCGGTCCGTTGACTTAGGGGAGTAACAATCTTCCCAACCAATACATAGGTCTCTCGGCCGTAGCCTAAGGAAGATTTTCCATCCCATGATGTTATGTAGTTAATGCTCCCTCTGTCTTAGAGAGGGGTTCTTAACAACTCCATGTTTTTCTTTGAAATAAGAAAACTTCGTATGAGACAATGAATTTGTTAACACATTAACAACCTGTTCATGAGTAGGAGCATATTCGAGCTACACACTCTCCTTTGGACAATATTTTGAATATAGTGATACTTAATCTCAATGTGCTTCGACCTGTAATGGAACGTCGGGTTCTAAGAAAGCTTCACACAAATTTGATTATCACAATATATAATGGTTGATTCCAATGATCAAACAAACCAACAAACAATTTTCAAAGTCACATTACTTCACAATAGGTAGAACATGCAACAATACATTCAACTTCAGTCGTACTCAGAGCAACACAAGTTTTCTTTCTACTAGACCATGAAATCATAGTGGAGCCTAGACCAAAATAGAGTCTAGATGTTCTCTCCTATCATCATAGCTACCATCCCAATTAACATTAGTAAATCCATGTAGTTGCCATTCTCCATTAGAAGCACAATTCAAACCATATTCAATGATACCACTCAAATATCTCAGAATACATTTCGCTGCAACTCATGTACATGCCAAGGCTCAAGCAAGAATTGGCTCAATGTGTTCACAACATAACAAATATCAGGTCTAGTATTCACAAGATAGTTCAATGAGCCAATCAATTTGCAATACATAGAGGGATCAATGAAATAAAAATAACATTCTTGGATCTTATTCAAATTTGTCACCATAGGAGTGTGCATGGACTTGCAGGCCATCATACCAAATCTATGAAGGATTGATATAGTGTATTTTCCTTGGCCAGCAAAGATTCCATCATACTTTTGCAAAATTTCCAATCCAAAATAGTAATGCATGAGTCCAAGATCCTTCATTTAAAATTCAGAAACCAACTCCCTCTTACACTGGAAAATCAAAACCTCAGCCATGGTCATACGAAAATCATCCACATATGACAACACCATCAAGGGATCCCCATCAACAACTTTAAAATACAAGTTCGAATCAACATTTCTCTTCTTAAAACCAAGACTCATCAAATAGCCATCAATAGGTGAATGCCATGCATGAGGGGTCTGCTTTAGCACATATAGGGCTTTCTTCTATTTGCAAACATATGTTTCTCTATCATGGACCTCAAAAAATTGGGGTTTCTCAATATAGACTTCGTCTTCAATGACCCCATTTAGAAAATAAGTTTTGACATCCATTTGATGCAATTTATAACCAACAATAGAAGCAAGAGCAATGAAAAATCTAATAGATGCATACTTGGCAACAGAAGCAAACATGTCTTCATAGTCTTGTCCCTCTTTCTGGGAGAATCCACAAGCCACAAATCTAGCCTTGTACTTTTCAACATTTCCAGCAACAACATGCTTAATTTTGTGGATCCATTTTGAAGGCACAACGAACTTTCTTTCAGGACTTGGCATGATTTCTGAAACATTGCTCTTAAATATTAATTGATATTATTCAATTATAGCATCTTTCCAAACTTTTCATAGGTGGATGGCTTAGATTCAATGATCTTGCACATCAAGGTTGTATAACTAGAGTAACTTTTCGACTTCTTGCTTTCCCTAAAGGTCCTATGAGTTGCAACATGTCCTTCAACTTACTTCAATGTTCTTTCAAGCTAGGAATGTCTCTTTCAAGTATCAAGAATAGTGGCTCTAAGAGATTCAACAATTTCATGATCATCAAATTTTTCATGACGATCTTGATCCATTGATTCAGGTTCTTTAGACTTTGATTCCACATTCTTTGGAGCCACCTGTATCTCATCATTAGATTCCAAGTTTAAATATATTGTTGCCCTGAAACATAGACCCTAAAGGCCTTTGAATATTCACTGTAGCCCACAAAATTTTCCTTGTTCCAAAAAGGCTCCAACTTTGTCCTCTTCTACTTAGGAGCATGAACATAAACAGGACAACCAAAAATTCTCAAATGCTCAACATTGGGTATCTCACATGTATAGACTTCTTTAGGAGTCTTGTAATCTAAGACTCGATGTGGGAATCTATTTTGAACATACACAACATCCTTCACAACTTCTCCTCATAGAAACATTGGTAACTCTTGATCATGAAACATGGATTTGGCTACTTCCATAATTGTCCCATTCTTCCTTTCGACAATTCCATTTTGTTGAGGATAGTAGGGGAGTATCAACTCCATCTTAATTACAACATCCTTGCAAAAATCAATCAATTCCTTGGACACATATTCACCAACATTATCAAACCTCAAGGTCTTGATCCTTCTTCCTATAGCATTTTCAACTTGATCTTTGAATTCATGAAATTTCTCAATCCTTGGACTTTAGAAGATAAATCCATGTTTTGTGAGAATATTCATCAATCAAAGATACATAATAAAAGTTTCCATCCAATGTCTTGTCAAACATAGACCCACAAACATCAAAGTGCACACGATCTAAGATTTCTTTGGATCTACTATCACTACTAGTACATCTTGCTTTCACATTTTTCACAAGGGGCACATCCCTTGTAAACTCCAACATGATCAACCTTGATTTCCAGTACACCCTTAACAAAATATTTCATTCTAGTCAAAGCTTTATAGTGAATATGAGTGTACCTTTAATGCCATAGCTCACAAAGATTAGTGGTGTTATGAATCAAATATTGAATTGAATTTCTAAGGAGACGATATAGGCCTCCAATTTACACACCAATGACATCCTTTTTCCATACTAAGATTTGTCCATCAACAAAAACAATTCTATATCCTTTGCCTTCAAGAGATGAGATGGACACCAATTTTTTATTCAAATCAAGAACATATAAATTATTGTTGAGTTTAACATTACTTCCTGAATCCAATTGAAAGGATGATGAGCCAATACCTTTGACTTCAAATTTTCCATTGTCTCCGAACTCCACTCTTTGTGCTATCTTATTTTCAACCAATTCATTAGGATGACCATGAATTCCAATCATGTGCCTAGAGGAACCACTATCCATCAACCATATTTCATCATAACCTGCAATGGAACTTGTAAAAGCAGAATAAAATGAGTATTCTTCATTAGTATCTCTTTGCTTAGGCCTCCTCTTGGATTCATCAATATTAGTGGCAAAATTATGTTGCTTCCTCTTTCGATCTCCATTTCTTTGATAGTCATCCCTTTGAACTCTTTGAGGACAATGATCTTGATAGTGACCATATGCTTGGAAACAATAACATTAGACATTAGTCAAATCTCATCTATCTCTTCTATATTAACAGGAAGGAGGTCCTCTTCGAGGTGAAGGTTCCCTTCTTTGAGCAAATCTCGAATTTGGTCTTCTACCAAAACTTCTTTGAGACCTCCCAAAATTAGGTCTTTTTTTATTCTTCTTGGAATGAGCTTCTAAAGATTATTCATTTGTATCTTCAATAGGGCCTCTTGAATGAATTCTTGATTCTTCTTGAGTGCAGGAAGCCCATAACTTATCAAATGAAGGTGCATTCTCTCTTGCACTAATGCTTGTTGCAAAAGGATACAATGATCTAGGCAAACCACCCA
>Ga0068628_1001025_pt1 | contig 11124 bp, 14 predicted proteins | sample InSIn2gowninarea_FD_77431 | JGI IMG/M metagenome (GOLD analysis project Ga0068628, IMG submission 77431) | Clean room microbial communities from NASA Spacecraft Assembly Facility at Jet Propulsion Laboratory, Pasadena, California, USA -... ... | reverse complement strand
TTAACTCATAATGCAACTGAAGAATACATCAGTTAACTCAGTGCATGTACAGTTCAGTGGAGACAGGTATTAGAGGTAGAGATTGCTATCAATTGTGACTATAGTTGTGCATGAGATCTTGCACAATCAATGGATTGAGTATGCCCATGAGGATTGCATAGTATATGCCCAGTGAAATAGTCTGTGCTCACGTGATTTTCACTTGGTATTGTGAAATAGAGGCAGGCAAAGCAGTGGAGAAGATTTGAACCTGTGACTTGTTCGGATCTGAGCTAGTTTTGTGTGTAACAGGTGGAGATAGTGTTGTATACTTGTGAGGAGTATTGTACTATGTACTGTTACATGTTCTCAATCATTAATATACAGATAGTGCGGGGTTTGCAGCTGTAAGCTTTCCCCGGGTTGCATACTGTGTTAATGTGTGCATGCTATTGATGTTTCATTGTTTTTTATGCTGCTCAATTGATGATCAACGTAGAGGAGGTTATGTAATATGCATGTATTCCGCAATAGTGTATAATCGGGATAATATTTGTGAATAAGTGTTTATTATTCAAAATTTCTACAAAGAATGTAGACTTCATTGGAATGAAGTGCACAACCTTTTTCAACCTACCCATGACAACTATGATGGAATCATGCCTCCTCACTATCCTCCGCAAACCTATGATGAAGTCCATGGAAATGATTTCCCATTTCCACTTTGGAATAGAAATTGGTTGTAGCAGTCCACCTGGATGATTATACTCTGCCTTCATGAGCTGACAATCAAAACACCTATCCACAAACTTTGCTACATCCCTTTTCAAGTTTGGCCAGTAATAAAATCTCTTAACTGTTATGTTGGGCCTCCAAAATGTCATCCACTTTCACCTTCATTTCCATCATTTTACCCTCATTCCATAACTCTATAGCTCCATAACTCTACATCAAGTAACCATTTTCATAATCATATGGGTTTATCATTATTATTTTCCAAGTCATTTATTTTAAGTATTTTAAGTGAATTTGTGATTAAATATTATAAAATTAACACATTTTCGTATATATCTAAAAGTGTTATGAGTTTTGTGATATTGTAGGCTTACTTGGAGATTCTAGAAGGGTCCTACTTGGCCATCCAACCACAAATTCGAATTTCAAGTTCCAACTCATGGAGATTTGTGGAAGAATTGTAGAAGATGTGGATCATTAACTATGCACATTCAAAGGAGAAGAATCATGGACGAGAGGACTTTTTAGAGGATTTGCATCTTACATTTTCAGGAGATTGGTTGTAACCACAAGAGATAAATGTGGATTTAGAATAGATCTTAGGATCTATATTTATTGTATAGTTATCCACAATTTTTTTATAAATAGGAGTGCACCCTTCATCCAAAGGGTTGTCAATTGTAAGTTGTAGATAGTGGTTAGTGGTTAGAGGTAGCTAGTTGTTAGTTTCTAGTTGGAGGTTTCAAGTTCCATCCAAGATGTGATTTGGAAAGTGAGGAGAGAGAATTCTTGTAATATCTTGTAACTCATTTTATGAAATACATATTTCCAATCTCTAAGATGTGATAGTTTTTCAATGTGCTTGCTGAGGAATGGAGGGCCTCCATCAACCACAGTTTTCACACCTTTGTACATATTGGTAACATAGTGTAGTTATTTTATTTCATTTATTTTCAGCAATTGTGTTTTTCCTTTTAGAAAGTGTGATTTCATTTCAGTGGGTGTGAGTGTGATTTCAGTTATGCAAGTGTGGTGTGATTTTCATTTATGCAAGTGTGGTGTGATTTCAATTCTACAAGTGTGATTTCAATTTCAAGCAAGTGTGATTTCCTTTATGCAAGTTTTATTTCAATTTATTTATGTTTGGTTTCATTTGGATTGGATTGATTTAATTAACTCTGTAGTTGGTTTTAATTGCATTAGATAATCTATTCTAATAAATAACCACCTAGTACATATAGTATAAGTATAATTATTAGTTCTACGAACCTTGGGTTGACAATTAATGATAGGGATTTAACTCGCAAATAAATCACCCAACATACTATAAGTGTCTTCTAATAACCTTGGTGAGCCGAATATGGTTTTGCATGAAACTGCCTCAAGATCACCTTCTTGAGCTCACTACTGGTTGGCACATATATCCTATCTCTGAATTAGATCAATCCATATGTTGTAAGGAAATATTCCACATCCTATTCACCTGCACTTGTACTTGTGCATGTACTACTACCTAAAACTTGTACCTGTACCTGCACGTGTACCTATACCTGTATGACCACATGTACATGTACCTGTACTATCACTTGTACCTGCATCTATACTATCACTCGTACTCTGCTTAAACCTATGCATAATATCCATATATATGACATCTACTAGCTTTCCTGCAAGATCCTATCCTGTAAGTCTGTCCCATAGGAGCTCATAACTACTAAGTGATTTACCTGTATGTTTGCTAAGAGCATCTGCCACTTTTTCCTCTTTACCTTTGATATACCTTATATTAAAATTGAACTCACTAATTGTAGCTAACCACCGAGTCTGCGTACCATTCGTATTCGATTGGTCAAACAGATACTGCAAACCACTATGATCACTCATCAATGTAAACCTCCTGCCTAGGATATAATGTCTCCACATCTTCAGTGCATGTATAATCCCTGCCAACGCAAGGTCATGTGTGGGGTAGTTTCTCTTGTGCTCATTCAGTTTTTACAACTCATAGCATACTACCTGTCCATTCTTCATAAGGACCCCACCAAGTCCTTTCTTGCAAGCATTTGTGCATATTACAAACTCTTTATCCATATTTGAAATCTTTGACATTGGAGCATGTGTCAGAAAATGCTTAAGATGCTCAAAAACAGCCTCACACTCCTCTGTCCATTCAAACTTCTTACCTTTCCTTTGCAATGATATGATAGGATAAGAAATTTGTGAGAAGTTCCTGATGAACCTATGGTAATAACCTGCCAACCCCATGAAGGATATCACCTCATCAACATTCCTAGGAGCTACCCACTCCATGATGGCTCTTAACTTATCTGGATATACTATAATGCCTTCCTTGGAGACAAAATTTCCCAAGAATGTACCTCAATCTGAAAGAAACTACACTTGCTGATCTTAACATACAACTGATGCTCTCTCAACAACCTCAACATTGTTGCTAAATGTTTGGCATGCTCTTCCTCATTTTTAGAATATACCAATATGTCATCATTAAACAAAATAACAAAATTTTCCAAATACTGACTCAACACACTATTCATCAAGCACATAAATGTAGCTGTAGAATTAGTCAAACCAAATGGAACTACAACAAACTCATAATTCCCATACCTAGTCCGGAAAGCTATCTTATAGATGCATTCCACTTTGATGTGCACCTAATGATAAATAGATCTCAAATCAATCTTCAAGAACATTATTGCTCCCTTCAGCTGATCGAACAAGTCATCAATCCTTGGTAATTGATACCTTTTCTTGATGGTCACATTGTTCAACTACCTGTAGTCAGTGCATAATCTGAGAGTACCATATTTCTTCTTCACAAACAAGACCGGTGCGCCCCATGGTGCTACAATTGGCTTATGTATTCCTTGTCTAACATTTCCTTCAACTATAGCTTCAATTCTACCAACTCAGGTGTGCTCATCTTGTAAGGTGCTTTTGATGTTGGAGCTACCCTTGGCACCAACTCAATAGAAAATTATACCTCCCTATGAGGTGGAAACTCTGTAATGTCTTCAGGAAATACATCCTTGCACTGATATAGAACTGTGTACCTGCTCAAAACATCTGCATCCTCAACTTCCTTACCTTTGTCACTATAAATGTGAACTACAAATAACATACCACCTTCCCTACAACTGTTCTTAGCCTGCATAGTTGTCACCATCTTAACTGATGTGGATTTCTTCTTTCCCTGTAAGACCTTTGGTTCCCCATTTTAATCCAATTACTCAATAGTTTTTTCATAACAATCCACCTTGGTTCTATGAAGATACAACTAATCCATTCCCAACAACATAGTGTATGATCCCTACATTCAAATGTGTTGCAGTAGGCATACCATTAAAATCAAATGCACAAGCTCTTACCCAAAGGTGAACTTGCATCTTTGTACCTGTAGCCAATTTCACTAACTAATATTTTGCATGCAATTCCTTACTCAAACCACACTTATCCACCAAGGCAGCACTAACATAGCTATAATTAGATCCAGGGTCAATCAAAATAGAAATAACTTGATCACAAATCTTACCATCCATCTCAATGATAGATTCTTAATGGTTTTCCTATTTTTTTATTATCTAATGTTGCATAAATATGAGGAAGGATCTGACAAACATCCCCAACAATCTATGTGTCTTATGCACTATATAACTAATGTCTATAGCCCTGATACCATGGAAATATCTCTTGCGATGATCCCCTCCACAAGTCCAACACCATATAGGCTCCTTATTCTGCTCCTCAAATCAATGTCCCTATCCTCTATCTAACGCATTGAACTTCTTAAATGGTGCAACATTCTCTTTATTATTTGTACCCTTATATCTTGCTCGTTTCTTGTCCCATTTCCCTTTGTTCCTTGCATTACCTTTCTAATCTACTCTTGGATTGTTCGTATCAATGCTTTAACTTTATGATGGTCTCCTCTAATGATTTAGGCTCATCAAACTCAATCTTGTCTTTAAATTCAACTAGTAGTCCACTAATGAACCTTTGAATCTTAACCTTCTCCTCCGTGAGATAAGGCACATACCTCAGTAACTCCATGAACTTGCTAGTGTACTCCTCATCTATCATGGATCCCATCTTTAGCTCATAGAATTATTTTTCCTTGTCATCAAAGTATCTCTCCGACATATACTTCTTCTTGAATAGATGATGAAACTGACTCCAAGTGAAGTCCTCTTCATGAATACATCTAACATTCTTCACATATTCCCACCAAATCTCTGCTTTACCTTTGATATTTAATGTAGGTACTATGTTCTCTGAATAATCATGTAATGTGGAGAACTTCCTCATGCCAAGCAACCATGCCTCTACATCTTGTGGTTTCTTCATCTCTCCATCAAAAGTAGGTGGATTTTCTTTCTTAAACTCATTTGGAAAGTATCCCCTATCACTCCTCCTATACGCATGATAACAATGATGATCATAGTTCCTATCTAAATCAAAACTAGAATAATACCTGTGTCTATCCCTTCTCCTCTCTGGAGTGTCATCTCTATATAACCCGTGACCACCATGCAACCTACTGTCATATGCCCCATTAGTTTTGTCCTCTTTCTCATAGTTGATTCAATGTGGTCTCTGTCGCTGTAAATCTGACAAAATATGAAGTATCACTGCATTTACCTCTTCTTTCTTTTCTTATGCCTACATGATTCTGTCATTATTTTTCTTACAACTCCTTATTTCTTCCTTTAAGCTTCTCAATGTATCTGCCAAATTGAAAGAGTTATGAACACCATACTTCTCTTCTGATTCATAGGAAGAGTCTTTATAGTCAACCATATTTCTATCCATTTGATATTTATACCTACAAGGTATATCATGTTAGCTAAACCAAATCACAATAAACCAACATACCTTAGTATAGCTCAGGAAGATACCTTGTCTGCAAGATCAACAAATCAGTGTGATACATTTATAACATAATCATGACAACATATAGAAACATAACACATAAGCATATAATCATGCAACCTTCATTCTAGCTAGGGTCCATTCATTAATGCATGACCTTATCAACGACACGTGCTATGACATTATGCATGAAAGCAATCATTACATCACTATACACTTGACCAGATGCACACATGAACATGCATAAGCAATGTGTAATCAATCACACACATGCATAAACACATAAAATCAAGCATAAACGAATAATACTTAAACCAAACCTACAAGAATGATACATGCAACCAAGCATACAAGAATGTAACCAAACATAAAAGAATGTAACCAAGCATGCAAAATGATACATGCAAATGACATATAACAACATGTAACCAGTCATACACTCATGACGATGCATCCCACAATAACAACATCAACTTCCTCATGGCGACATCACTACAACCATGATTCAACATTATCCAAATGCAACAAGCACATGGAATGCAAGCGTAAGAGAAACACATGAACCTGACATTCATGCATGATAACACATGGCCCATCTAGTCCGAGGGGTGACATGCTTTGATACCACTCTGTAACACCCTCCTCCCACATCTACTAAAGAAACTAGATAATCGGGGTAAACATGTGACAAGATGCCACTATGACATGATTCTATCTCCTAAGTCACATTAAGGAACTAGAACCGATAGAAACACACCGTAAAGACATTCAACATCAACATTAGGACCCTCAAGAACCAATCCAACATTTCTGCCAACCAACCCCTGGGTCCCACTGATCGTTTGGACCACTTGACCTACGGATGCTCTCATGCTATAGGCATGCTAGCATCCAGGGACCTTTGGACACTCTCACAGGTTTGCAAGCTAGCAACCAAGGACTATTTTGCACAGTGTTGTCCCAGCATCCCTGGTATTTGAGCCACTTTTTCAGGCCCAGAACTTAGGTCGCTGCTCATAAGTGACAGAACTCAGGTCACATCTTCAGAACAGTAAAATAACACGGAAATGATAGTACAAATGCAATCACTTGAATGATACCTTGACTGGACCCCTACTAGCCATGATAGGAATTTCGTCAAGCATATCACGAATATGTAATCTATATGTGTAAATAATAGATCTAAGCATAGGGGTCTCATCCTTAGCGGAGAAACACTAAGAAGAATTGATGCCTCAACACATCAATGGCCATTTCATCCATTATGACATAGATACATTGTTCATTCATTTACAAGTATAAACATGATGAGAGCCATACATAGCTTCTGCCATAAAACATATATATATAACCAACATAATAGCAATAGAAATATGAATCAAATCATAACCATATGATCCAAATATAAACTAGTATAATACTCACATAAATACAAGGAGAAATAACATCACATTGATGATGCAAAATCTAAACTTGGGATGGGACTTCCTCATTCCACTCGACCGTAGAATGGGTGAGAAAAATATATCTTCATTCATTCGCCCACGTTCTGTGTTCCAAGCATGAATTTGGGATCTCATAGAACACATCAGTCCAAAACCATCCAGGACTTCTAGAGGCCATCCACCTAAACCCATCAAAAAATGAGTCCACTTCACAGTCAAACATCACAAAACCATCATCAGATTGGTCTCTATCCCAGACATCTAGGGCTCTAGAGCGTGTGTTCCAACCAAGGCTCCAAGACTAGTAACTCAACCCATAGTTGTCTCCAAGCTCTAGAGTGTTTTTCCAACCAAGGCTCCACGACAAGAAAATCAACCCACCAAGAGATCTAGAGAATTTTTCCAACCAAGGTTACGGGACTAGTAACTCAACCCAAGCTAAGGAAACATAAGAATCGACCAAAACAAAACAAGAAAATGACCCTAAATCTCCATGGCTATCCATCAAATGGCAAGGTTAGGCAATCCATTGTCAATCCATACAATCCTTCATGCCAGTGACAGATCATGACCAATTATAATCCACATGCATATGTCATGCATGCCAAAACTAGTGAGGAAAACATACATGCAAATCGGTACCTGCAAGAAAATCTCGTTGTAGTTTCTAATCCCGATGTCCTCTTGTGCTTTCATTCTCTTCCTTTGCCTTCTTGCTCCAAAAATCCAAGTATGCCACACCCTCTAAGAGTGCTCCAAGAAAACTCTAAGTATCCAAGAGTATGAGAGAGAGAGAGAATTATGAGAGAGCTCCAATAGTGAACTGACAAAAGGTTACCAACTAGTCCTCATAAGCATTTTTATAAATGAGGCCTCTATTTTCTTCAATTTCCACTATTTTCCTTCATTTTCCTCTTCTCATGCAATCTATGAAATTCATCTCCCTTTTCTCCTAATTTCCATTATTTTCATAAATAAATGTGCCAAAAATGCCATTTTGCCTTTCCAAAGCCTTAGCCATTCCTTTTCCAATTTTCTTAGCCATTAATCAATCACAAGGGATCCCCATCACTAGGATTTTTCCCAACATTCATCTTGGAATAAGTGTCCCATCAACTGTGGTTATTATTTTTCCTTTATTAACTTTTATTACATGTAATTTTCACCAGGGTTGTTACACACTATGAAGCATTAATGCCTTATCACATTAGCTACATTATCCTCTATTAGGTCATATATTCATTGTTCATTCATTTACAAATCAAAGCATGAGGAGATCCATACATCTTACTATCATAAAACATAATCATAACCAACATATAAACAAAAAAATAATAAGGATACAACATCCATATAATTCACATATAAACCAATACATTTACACATGGAATACCATGGAGAAGAAACTCTTATTAATGAATGCAAAATCCAATTAGGTTTGGGACTTCCACAAACCACCCGACCATATATTGGTTGAACCAAATATTTCTTTCAGCTAATCACCCTCATGCCATATTCCAAGCATGAATGTGGGACTCATACTAAAAAATAAACTAGGCTTCCCAAGGCTACAACACCTCACCCTCATCAATAGAACCAGGATTTACAACAATCCACATTAGATCACTAAGCCCTAAACAAGCATGGATGCCACTGGATTTCTCCACCTACATTGTGAGGAATTTTACTATCTCCTTGTCTTTGTGCTTTACCACAATCCACAGTATGATTCAAGGAGCACTAGGCCATAATCGAGACTCCAACCTTTAGGATTTACTGTATATCTTTCCATTCATCAACGAAATATTCCTAGGTCTGATCAAGGGTGCCCACCTTTAGGTTTGCCATATATCCCATCATTCACTGATTGAGGATTCCTAGGCCCACTGAGGCAACACAAAATCTAACTTTACGACAACCCACAATCCATTTCAGGGGTTACTATGCCAAGGATTTACCACAATCCATAGTCTGGTTCAGGGATCACTAGGCCAAGTGTTCTTTCTTTTAGAGATACAACTCATTCAGATTTGAATCCATCTGACAATCCAACTCAACTAAAACATGAGAACCCCATCAAACCATGGCTATCCTAAAATGACAAGGTTAGGATGAAAAGCCTTGTCACACTTGGCAACACCCATGCCAATGACATCAACAGAACTAGGAACACACATGCATAACCATGCATGCCAGAACTAGCAAGGAAATAACATATGCAAATCGATACCTGCAAATAATCTCATTGTAGCTGCTAGATCGTGCTCTTTCTTGCTTGGTTCTTGCTTTCCTTTGCCTTTTTTTCTCTTCTTGATCCAATGCTAAAGTGCTCTAAGAAAAATCTAAGTGTCCAAGAGTGTGAGAGAGAGAATAGAGAGAGCTCCAAAGTTGAACTGGAAAGAGGTATTAATTGATCCTCAGAAGCCTTTTAATTAATGAGGCCTCTATTTTATTCAATTTCCATTATTTTCCTTCATTTTCCTCCTCAAATGCAACCTGTGACCTCTCACCTTCCTTTTATCCTAATTTCCATTATTTTCATAAATAAAATGCCAATTAATGCATCATTCCTTTCCAAAGCCTTTGCATTTTTCCTTAGCCATAATAAACCAAATGAACACCCACACTAGCAATTTTTTCCCAACATTCAACTTAGAATAAGTGTCCCATAACCGTGGCTATTATTTTTCCTTTATTAACTTTATTACATGGAATTTTTACCAGGGATGTTACAAAACCCTCCCCCTTGGGGGAACACCATCCTCAGTGTTCAATGACACCTACAACTAACAAGACCGTTGTAAGCAAAACATATGTCCCATGAAGATTTATAACTTAGCTCATTGAAGTATTTACAATGGTCAACCTGCTAAAAATAAAACCAATATGACTACATAACAACATGATGATTGTTGGCTCATTGAATTGTCATCATTCCCATTATCTTTTTACTCATTAAACCATTACTTCCAACCATTCATTGCACCATCCCACTCACTTACCACCATTCTTACCATAATTCTTCACAAAGTACCATTATGTCCCTTTATATAACTAAGTGGTTAATTAACATTTATTTTGCTTTGTTTTTAGTAAATTAAGGAGAATTATGCATGGTTTTACTAATGATAGTTTGACAGTTCAAGATTCTACACCTCAAGTAAATTTTCGTAGCTATCTCCATGGTTAAGGTAGTACCACCACTCTAGAAGGAAATCTAACACATGGACTTGGTTCTTAGAAGCTCCAATATGGATTCGTGTTAGTTAAAGTCTACCCAACTCGCATGTGTGAACCTCCAACAAGAAATCAAGGAAAAACAAAGCAGTTTTGACTAGTCAACTTCAACCATTTTCTGATCAAATTAAAATGAAATTTGGAAAATGAAAACATGGGTTTCTTTCAATATGAGCCCAGTTAGTCTCTCAATGACTAGTTTCCTCAAATGTGTTACCATTTGAGATATTTTTGGGGTTTTTTGTAGCCATATTTTGCAGAATATGTGAGCAAACAGTGCCCCAATGTGTCAATCAATGCCCAGTCAAGAAAAATGAAGTTGGAATGAATTAGTATTCAGAAAATTCATGGCAATAAAGTGTCATTTTAGTTCTCATTCTTAGTCATAATATTCTCAATGTGGTTACAATTTAAAATCTATATAAATGCTTCATTTGGAAGCAAAACATAGTTCAAATTTTGATGTTATTGCAGATAATTGTTATTGTGAAGAAAAATTTCTTTGCACACTCCATTTAATATAGATATCTATTATCGTGTTCCTGTAATTTTTATTGGTGCTCTCCTTCATGTGATCTGAGTTTCCAATTACTCAAACTCCTTAGGAGGGCCCCCTGAAGATGTGTGAGAATAGTTAGATGTATTTCATTTTGAATTACTTTATTTATGCTTTGCATTGTTAGTTGAATGTCATTCCATTTAGATGCTCTGATATTTTATTTTGAATGGGATCTCTACTTACTTTTCTTTGTTCCATCACTACAACCATGATTCAACATTATCCAAATGCAACAAGCACATGGAATGCAAGCGTAAGAGAAACACATGAACCTGACATTCA
>Ga0068628_1001022_pt1 | contig 11135 bp, 7 predicted proteins | sample InSIn2gowninarea_FD_77431 | JGI IMG/M metagenome (GOLD analysis project Ga0068628, IMG submission 77431) | Clean room microbial communities from NASA Spacecraft Assembly Facility at Jet Propulsion Laboratory, Pasadena, California, USA -... ... | reverse complement strand
CAATTTTTTCACAAAGGTGACGAATGGTAGGGTAATTACATGGCAGTTGTTCCATAAGTCAACACAATATTTCCTTGATTTTCTACAACAACATACCCTGGACGCCCCTCCAAATGACCTTTAGGCTTATAAAACTTATTAGAGTTAGGTCCTAAGCAATTATTTCAAATCTGATCAGACCTCATTTACAATGATATTCATCCAATATTTTAATTGCAAACAAGGTAAAACAGTGATCAATTTACTTCTACGTTCTTTAGTGAATCACTTTTTAGGGTCTTAATGACTATATGCCACCACTTGGGTCACTTATGCCATTGTGGTTAATACTTCAGATCTGGTATAAATTTCCAATAGTGAGAATGGGGTTTAGGAGATGCAAACCCTTAGTGACCAATTCTGGGGACACGCAAGAGAGAAATCATTGCTCCAATGTCTACACTCACAAGAGATTTGCTTGAAACGCACTTAGACCACTACAACCAGAAATTGTTGGCCCAAACACGTGCAAATAAAGGATCAGACTTGTACAACACTAGCTAACAAGACTAGGTCTTGGAATTTTGACATCATGACCTTGTAACCCTTCAAAGAGAACCTACAACACCAATGGATCAGCCTTAAATCAAATATGAATGATGGATCTAGCCCTCCAAAGGCTTCGGCTAGGCTTAGGAGGCTTAATGAGACTTGCGGCCTAGTAGGAAAGAGGCTCTAGGCCTCACGACTAGGGCTTTTAGCCCTCCTTATGCTAGCGGATAGGCCTCCAAGGGGTTGGTTGATTAAAAAAGTGACCTTTGATCCCTTGAAACCCTTCTTCAATGGATAATAAGACTACAAAACCAAGATTAATCCACAACTTGACAAGAATACAATGATAAACCGTTCAAACGCTTGCCAAAAAATTTCTCTAAGCCTGAAAAACAAATTATTAGCCCTTCAAAACTTGCAAAAGTGAATTTAGGCCCTCCTAGGGTTGTGGCTAAGTCTCCAAGACCTAATTAGGCTTGCAGCTTTATTGTGGCGGCCAAAATGGGGTTGCCAATAGGGCTTTTAGCCCTCAAACCCTTGCAGCTAGGCCAAACAAGCCTCAAAATGTTGAGAGGGTGCCCAAAAAATGATTATGACATGGAAAAACTACCTGCAAAACCACTTCAAAAAATAATTACTCAAGAAAACCCTAGTTGCAACAGTAAATAGGCCCACTAGGGCTAGCAGCTTTCTCAAAGAGGTTGGATGTTGGCTTTCTAGCACTTGGGTCTTGAAGCTTTGGGCTTCTAGACCACCAATCAACCCCCCATGGCTGAACAACTTCTTCCTTCAAGCTGGATGGCTCCTTCTAAGACTAAAAATCCCCTCAAACCCTAGTCGTTTAGGCTAGGTGAGGGCTAGGATCTTCACACTTGATTTGTTCTTTAAAAATTTGATCCTTTGGCACTTGCAAGCTAAATAAATAGAGCCCAAGACACAAGATCTAGATAATTTTAAATTAAAACCCCAAAAATATTATTTACAAGTGAGAAAAATAATATACAAGGGTTAGAATAATTTACAAAATATTCTACAAATTATTTACACTATTCATAATTGAAAATAAGCTCTATTTAGCAAATAAATCCTTTAAGCCTAAATGAAAAGTGATGGAAATAATTTGTATTTTGATGTACCAATCCAAACCCTGCAAAATAAATCTTTAGATAAGCTCAAAGTCCAAACAAGGTGTGGTCACCTCAAAGTCCATGAACATGTGCTTTCCCAAGGGCTGAATCACCTGCCTGAGAGATCTCTACACACTTGAAAAATAGATCATTAGCTTCATAGGGGTTTGATTCACACAAATAGAACAGTGGTCTAGAGATACCTGCCAGATCCACCAACTTCAATGTGTTTACTCTAGCCCAAAACCTAAAGCAGGATACTTGTTCTAATAGATAGTCCAACCACTGGCTATGAAACAATAATCTTCAGTTAAAGCATAAAATTAGAACATTAAACCCATTCAGCACATACAATGAATCATTAAGCGAGAGACACCTTAAATTTAAACCCCAAATAATTTTAATTAATGCAGAAATTCCAGTGGAGCTTAGCTCAGTACAAAAAATTTCAACCAACTTGAAGTTACCATCCGATGCTTGAGAGCTTCCTTATATAGAAAAATGAGAGGGAATAACACCTCTAACTAGAAATAACGGCTAGTTGCATCGATCCATGGCTTGATCCTGGAAGAAAAAATTCGATCCCTTGATTAACTGGCATAAACCGCCAAAAAAACAGCGTTCCTTGTTCATTGTGTTGGAGGGTCAAACTTTGACTTTTGGACCATGGAGGACTTCCAAAAAATAGAATTTCGTTACTTGTGCAAAATAATCAGCTACTCGGCACAAAATAATTGATTTGCTGGAGAAAATAATCTTCTAGGTCCAACGAATTTCTAGATTGGGTCTTTCTGCCTTGGAAAAGAGGCATTTAATTTTTAACTTGAATTATTTTCCTTTGAAAATAGCCTCATATTTTTTGATGAATTTTCCACTTGGAGGGTAATTAATTTTCCCTTAATTTTATTTTTTGGATAATTTCTGGCTAATTTGATTTTTATTTTTGCCAGAAATTAAAATTAAATGATTCAAGAGGGGATTAATTATTTTTCCACCCTCTAAGTGTATTTAAAAATATTTTGGTAACGGTGTTCTAATTATGAGAAACCATTCACCAAAAATATTTATAAACACACTTTTACATCAAAATAATAATTCAACCCTTGGAAGGGGAAATACACATAGACATAGACCACTTGAGACTCAACCAAATTTTGCGACAAGACACATGATCTAGTATGAAGAATACATATACTCGATAAACACTAGGACTCACCTAAAACTTCATCAATGAATTTTACCCTAGCTTTGGGGTATATCTAGGAGAAAAACTCTGCCAATTATCCATGTTTCTAAACACAGATAATTTGGGGAGGTTAAAAATCTCCCGAGAGTGAAATCCTCTAATAAAAATCATAGGTTTACCTAGGTGTTGTTACATAACTTAGTAGTAATACTAGAATCATTTTACAATATAAAAGCAGAATTTGTGATTACAATGATGACATTGACTAAAAATTTGTGTCCACGCCTCTGTACTTTGTCTCTTGGAACTGTTGACATGTACATGGTCAACAAGCCCTTAAAAATAATTTAATGTACAAATAACATGTCTTTTGGTGACAAGCCCACCAATTAGCTTATAAATGAAAGATAAGCCATCCAAAGCTAGCCGAAATGGTAAAATAATGTGCAAGAAGGTTGTCAAAACACTGGAATGAGTCCACAAAGTGCCATGATGAAGAAGAGGGCTCCATGAATGATGATCAAGCGGGTGGCCCCTTGACTTCCAAGCAAAAACATCATAAGCAATGATATCATGGGTTTCCAAATGGCTCAAGATCATGTCGTTGCTCCATCAATGAGGTTTGGAAGATGACACATGCCCTCCCATGTCTCTCCAGATGAGACAAATCCTCCTCTGGGCCTTGGATCAGCTAGGAAGTGTTGGGTGCAAACATGTGACCTGTTGGGAAACATGGTAATTATAAAAGAAGATAACGATAATCACAAGTAATTATCAAGATAAGAAAATCTTTCTGCCTTTCTGATTTTCTAACACCCCTAACAGCAGAAGGCCCTAGCCCTACACCTAATGTCAAATGATGACTACTAGGTATGGAGTTGTGCTCTCTTATATCTATAGCAGATGGTGTTATCGCTAACACTCCCATAGTCTCCTCCTCCTCCTGCTCCTCCTCCTCCTGTTGCACCAACCCCAAGTCCTCCTCCTCTTTTTGCCCTTGTATTAATGGTTCCTTCTCTGACCATGTAGGTGACTCCTACATGATGGGAACCTCAGACTCCACCTCCACTTAGACAATACATCAATGTTGTCTAAGGAAATGGCATCCACATCCAATGGTTTCTCTATTTGCTTCACTTGTAGACAAATATTATAATGCACATACACCAAGTCATTGAGGCGTGAGAACTCCAACATGTAAGAGTGTCATAAAAAAATTAACGAGTCTTGACACTTGGGGATCATAAATTAGTAAATTACAATAATGTAATTGCTCATTTTGGTTGCAACGAAGTATTACACTAAGTTGTTCCATCAAATATTCCTCTCAGAATGCCACCTATAGCGTAACAAATTTAGGCTCAATAATAACCATGTTTTACGAGAATTAATGGAATGCAATGGAACCAAAAGTAAGTTAAGTGACCCTAATGATGGAATATGCCAAGCAAACGTCATCAAACTCCATAAAACTCCTCAAAACCCCTTTGGGACCTTTGAAGACGTAATCCTACTCCTATGACCTAGCCATCATATACCTTTGAATTCCCTCCTAGCGATATTATATAGGAAATTAAAAATGGGGACATTACAACATGCACACAAATGCATAATTGTGCCTACAAAACATAGTTTGTTATATCAGTGACAAGACCCTGCCTTGCAATTGCTCAATTTATTCCCCAAAGAGGCCATCTAAAAGGGTGCTTCTCTGATTCATGTTAGACCTAAAATGTCAGCTCTAGGCCACATATACAACTCCGAGATATTCATGATTAGTCCATCTTAATTCATTTGTGAGGTCAGCCTAAGCATCCAAGTCATATTTCATTTAAAAGTCATGTACAAGTTGGCCTTATTTCTAAAACAAGTATTCATGTATGTATGGATGTATGTATATTGTTGGAAAATTAGGAGACTTAAGTATTATAGATGATTTTCCTTAGCTTGTACGTGCGATATGTGTTGGCCTTTTATTACTTTATTAGATCTTGTTCATCAAGCAATTACCAAAACAATGAAGATCACAAGACAAAGTACACAAGATATACACTCCAGGCCAGGGCAAAACCGCTCCAAGGGGAAAACCCAGAAAATGCTTCTCTTCTTCTTTAGAATCCACTTACAATGAGACTTCCAAGACCCAAAGAACAAAGCCAGCAACCCCACCAAGCACAAAGTCAACCCCTAGCAAGATCTTCCTCAAGGCAGCTTCCAGAACTTCAAAACTACAACTTCGCTACCACAACTTTGGCCCCTGCAACTGCTTCACAGATTTTTTGCCCTGCCACTGGCAAGTTCACAAACCCTAATAGCAAGACAAGAAAAGATAATCTTCAAACTTCGATTTCGGCTCTGCTTCTTTGTCCTCCTAGCTACTCTTTTTCTCCTTTGCTATTGCAGATCGAACTTGTGATTATTTTTTGTACTAAATGGCTTGAGCTCCTCCCCTTTTATAGCCTTTCTTGAGGGTCGAATTCCCTCCATAAGGCCGACTTGATATACTCCTTGGGCCGACTTGGTCTTGGGCTTATAAGTGGCTTTTTCTTGACAAAATAAATATTTTTCTCTATTACAATGAGTCCAAATGGGACGATGACACATGACCAATATTATTCTTTATCCTAGAACACCTAAAAGCATGTAGAACATGCTTTCTTTATAAAGAATATACAATTTCATGATTATAATTAGGTCTTTATGAAGACCAAACCTAGTTACAATTTTCAACACTCCCTCTTAACTAGGGAGGTATTCATATGGTACAAGTTATCTTAGTCTTGAAGCATTCTCATAAGTGTCGGATTGATAAGCTCATAAGTGTCGGATTGATAAGCCATCTTCGTCAAGCATCTTTATCACAACCAGCACTTTCCTTGAAGGCCTTAACTAGACAAGTCCATCCTTATTCGAGAGCACTATGCTAGGAGGCTTTACATGAACTGCCATGCTACCTCTAAGGCACATACCCCATCTGAATGTTCACCTGGTACGTCCTTTTAGGACTATTCTTATCTTGGATTTCTAATCCTGAATCCTCAAAAAATATCAATCCTCTTCAACTACTCTTATCTTGGATACTCTACCTCATCCCCAAAGAGTATCGGTCAACAACTTCTTTTTCCTAGATTCTCTAATCCATAAGAAGTTCCAATCTTCAGATGCTTATCCAATCCTCCAAACTGCATTCTTTCTTTATGGCTTTCACAAAGACTTACAGCTGCTAGTCCTAGTCTAGTGCCTAACCCATAAAGACAAAAACTATCCAATATCACTCCCTCTCAATTAGGGAAGGGATATCCACCATGGCTCCATTTAGCAAAAATGTCATCTACATATCGTTTCCATTCCTCTGGGGTAAAGGGGAAAGACCTAAGGGCCATATGCTCAAAGTGTTCCATGTATAGATTGGCAATCAATGGTGATAATGGAAAGCCCATTGCAACTCCATGAGTTTGCCCAAAACATAAACAACAACTTATGTTCCAAGGAATACTGAAGTTTGCAAAATCCAGTGCTATGATAACAACTCATTACAAAACAAAAATTACTACACACATGTTAAAGAAGGTCAAATAAAAAGAACTCCTTATCGACATCTGAATCATAAGAGCAGGCTTTTCAATCAATCTACGTAACAGTATCACCCAGAACATAAACAACAAACTTATGTTTCAAAGATTACTGAAGTTTGCAGAATATAGTCCTATGATAACCATTCATTACAAATTTCTAGTGATTGGAAGATCAACAGAAGAATAATCTAGGATGGTTAGATCCATTCTCGGTCTGACAATTCTGTTTATCACTCAGAGAATCATATCATCTTGTATCAACGAAGATGAAAGTATTGAGACGAGAAGATATTCGAAACGAGAAAAAAGATCAAGCCCTTTCATCAATAAGCTTTGAGGAAAAGGCTTTTTGAAGAGGAAGGAAATGTTATGAATAATATACATACATACATATATATATATATATACATACAAATAATGTAAACAATAATAATAATAAATAATGATTGATCAATTAGTAACTAGTTAACAAAGAGGTATGTCCTTAAGGACATGGCTATTGGTAAAGAGGTACCTGCCTAGGTATATAAGCAGGCCCTCACCCTCATTGTAATCATCACATCAATTCTTTTATATAATATTCAATATACAATCACTTGTCCTACAATGGATGTCTTTGTCTTCGAAGTCTTCTGAAGATTAATCCACTGCGTATACAAATTTTGTTCGTTACATTGGTATCAGAGCATACCGTTGAAATATACAAACTTTGTTTGTTGCATCATCACTCCAAGTATGAGTTCGCTGGGTACACACAATCCATTACAGGTTCAATTGCATCTGCCTCCGAGGCTGTGCCTGAGGTCATTTCTGAGCAATTCAAATGCCATGGCATTGCATCCTATTCTGCAAGGTTCAATTTGAATGGCAAATACACCTTTACTTTGGCTGAGATCACCCACTACCAATCACTTTTGGGAAGACCTAGCAGGTTGTATTAATCAGTGATTATAGCAGAGCATATACAGCATTAACTTCATCTTCTGTGAGGCATCAGAAGTCACTGTCATACATTTGAAAGGTAACTGTCTAGCTTTATCTTGTGTTCATATCCCTTTCAGCCTGCTATCCAATTCTGCTGATCCTATACTGTAAGTTTGGTATAACAGCAATCTGGTTTGTTAGATTCCTGTGCTACCATCCACTTTTACTTACACTGTCGGCTTTAAATAAAACACTTTCTCATGCTTAGATATACAAGATATTCTCAGCTTAGAGCCCACCACTAAGAAATTTACGATAGCCATATCTGAATTGACATTTTCAGCTCCTTATCAACTCAAGATTCATTCGTCAAGCCAACAATGATGACAGCAGCAAGCATGTCCACCAATGGGGTAAACATGCACACAAATGCATAACAGCGCCTCCAAAACATAGTTTGGTAGATGAGTGACAAGACCATGCCTTGCAATTGTTCAATTTATTCCCTAAAGAGGCACTTCAAGGATTCCCATCTTCAGTACCCACAAAATGGTGGCTAATGTTGAAAAATGTAACTAGGTTTGGTCTTCATAATGTTTTATGTAATCTTGATTTTTGTCTTTGATGTAAAAGAGAGAAAAAAATTTATTATTATTATTTGAGCACTGGTTTCATGCTCTAGGTTAATTTATTTATAAGTCAAGCATCCATTGTGTGCTTCTAGGGCTTTGTCAAAGAGTCAAAGAAGTCAAAGAATCATTGCAATATGTAAAAGACCCTATTAGGCATCATGTATCAAGTCAAAAGTATTTAATTGAGTCAAAGTCATGTCTAAAGACCCTCCAAGATCAAGTCCGCCCAGCAGTCAAAAAGTCGGCCTACAAGAGATAAGTCGGCCTCATTAGGGCTGTTTCAACCTCACCAAGAAGCCTATATATACAAGGCACTCGACCACACTTGAAGAGCATCCATCCAAGTTCCATTAGAAGGGAAAAATAAGCCTTATAGTCGGCGAAGAAGAGGAGAACATAAAAGAAAAGCGACCGAAGTTTTAAGGACTGTTTTAGGGCCACATTCTCCCACACGTGCGAAGGGTCTAGGGCATCATTTGCTAAAGAAAATTAGTCATCAAAGGAGCCGAAATCAGGTGTCAAAAGGATCAAGTTTGCAGGGTGAATTGTCAAGGAAGAATAAGTTCTCCAAGTGAAGCAAGAAAGAGACATATTTCACCATCTTTTCTCACACATGCAAAGTTAGGGTTTCTGCAGTTAGGCCGAAATTGTAGTCAAGGAATTGCAGGTCTGAATTTTTGAAGTTGAAGCAGTTCTGAAGCAGGTTGACTTGGGTTGACTTTGATAAGAAGAAAATTTATCTAAGGAGAGGTTGACTTGCTCTTGGAAGGGTATTTGTCTTGGGTCTTAGGTCTTGGAATTCATCATTGGAAGATTCTATAAGAAGAGAAAACATTCTATGGGATTTCCTCTCAAGAGGAGAGGTTTTGGCCCTGGCTAACAAACTATATTTTGTGTCATCTTGTCTCATTGATCTTCATAGTTTGGTAGCTGTTTGATGATAAGAACACAATAATAATCAAATGAAAGAAGAATCTAATTTCAAGTACATCAAGTTAAGTAAAAGAACATCACAAGCAGTTATCAAAGTAAGAGAAATCACACTAATCTAGCTGCCCTAGATTTCTCAACAGCTAACAGGGAGCTAAGTACTTCCTCACCTTCATTGATGGTTTTTCCCACTTCCTTTGGATATAAACCATTCAATCCAAGGATGAAGCCTTTGGGAAATTCAAAGATATCATACCACTAGTGGAAAATCAATGCAGGAAAAGGATTGACTGTAATAAAACTAATGGTAAAGGAGAATATACTAGCAATGGTTTGAAAACATTTTTCATTTCTCATGGAGTTTCTTGGCAGAGCACTATTCCCTACACTCCACAGCAGAATGGAGTAGATAAACACAAGAACAGAGCTATTAGAGAGTTGCTCAATGCCTGCTTCATTCGGAGCAAATGGATCTTAAATTGTGGGGAGAAGAAATTTTCTATGTAGCCAACATCATATATTGAATAGCTACTTGTTGAAGGTATCACTCCGTATAAGAAATGGTATGGAAACAAACCATCAGGTTCAAATTTCAGAATTTCTGGATCAAGTGCATGAGCCCATATTCCTAGTGAAAAAGGAAACAAATAAAACCTAAAATCACTACCACATTCCAGTGGGCTATAGCAAAGAATCCAAGGTATATCACCTCTATGATCCTTCCACTCACAATGTGATTTAACATAAAGATGCTATCTTTGATGAAGTTGCTACACATGGTCCGCCAAGATCTTCCCCCTACTTACAAATGATTCTCCTGTAGATGATTCTCAACATGCTTTACTGGATCTTTCTCGCTCAATCATGATGTTGGTCCTCCTTTTAACCCTATGAGTGTTTCCTCAAGCATTCTTCCATCTGGATTCCTTTTATATCATCCTATTTACTTTGGATATTTTTTAAATAAACCAGATTGATTCATTAGAAAGAGAGAGAGATTCAATATAATTCAATATGCATAAATGTGAATACATATCGGTGACTCCTGAGAGATACATAGGTTGTAAGAAGAACTTCGGCGTAAATCACATGAGGAAAGACTTTTGTCAACTTGTCCTGACGATGAACCACACTAGTTGGTTCGAAACGCGTCGACAAAAGTCTTTCCTCATGTGATTTACGCCGAAGTTCTTCTTACAACTATTATGGATCACAGAAGCCTCAATTCAATAATAGATACATAGGTTATGAAATTTCTTAGTCAACTATAAAGTGACATCTGACTAATTAACTTTTAAATTCCTTTATTACATCACCATTTTATTAACCTAAAGAGAAGCACCGAAACATTTCGGAGTTTCCGAAACGGGTACTTTTAGAAACGCCATCACCCAAAAATGGAAATGCCAGCCAAAACGTAGTCTGAAACGCCATATATGTTTATATATAAAAATAAATTTATACATAAGTGAATAACATAATATTTTGCAAGAAAAAGGGGAATAAGACCCATAGATAACAATTTAGAAGGAAACCAAGTCTATATTAACTCTCATAGATGATTACATTATGGTCGAGTTTCGGAGTTCCGGGTATGGGTACGTCCCGAAACGTCAGGTTCCTAGAAGTTTAGCCTAAAGTCCTATTCATAACTTAAGTCCTAAAATATGTTATACATGATATGACCATTATTAATTATTGAATACATATTCCAAATATCCATCACCAAACTATGCAATACATGATATCACCATTAGTAAATACATACTCTGTTGAGGTGACCATTAAGGGTAGTTTTAGAGTGGTTAATGACCACTCATTGACAATGGTATGTGTCAATTTTACTGTATCCTCATAATATGTATGTTATAGAGTTATGACTCAATCCATGGTTTTGTAACGATGTTATGATGTAGATCATGGCTTTGTATGAGGTGTTTTCTATAATCTTTTACCTATTTATAGAGACCATGTGCACTGTGTTCAACATGACAACTAACAACACAGCTACTTAAAGAGTGTTTTACTACTCTAATTAACGTTTATTAATAGTTCACTAATACCTGGATGAACCTATAGGCAGGGGATTAGATCTGGCATATTGGATTAAAGGTCATTTGGAGGGGCGTCCAGGGTATGTTGTTGTAGAAAATCAAGGAAATATTGTGTTGACTTATGGAACAACTGCCATGTAATTACCCTACCATTCGTCACCTTTGTGAAAAAATTG
>Ga0068628_1001019_pt1 | contig 11141 bp, 18 predicted proteins | sample InSIn2gowninarea_FD_77431 | JGI IMG/M metagenome (GOLD analysis project Ga0068628, IMG submission 77431) | Clean room microbial communities from NASA Spacecraft Assembly Facility at Jet Propulsion Laboratory, Pasadena, California, USA -... ... | reverse complement strand
TGAAATGGGTTGTTTTATGCTAGGCCCCCTAGGCGATGTGGCACTAGATGAATGGAATCAAGCAGTCTCCCCCCAATATCATCAAACACGCAAAGGTTGTGCAAATTAAACAACTTACCACCAGCTCGCTACCTACCAAAACAACCACTGTTCACCCCACTACGTGACAAACAATCACTATAGACCCATACCCGCGAAATTGACTTTTCGAGCATAAATTAAAAAAAAGCCCCGTATCATTGTTTTTTATCATTTTTTTCAACTGAAAGCTTCCATGCACGCATCTGTGAACGTCCAAATTGTCAACCCATGTACAATTGCACACTGAAGATGCTACAAAGCTCCCATATTTCCTTCCAACCTGTTTAAAGCTTTTTCAACCATTCACAATTGCCATTCACCGGGGTTAGACCTAGTTTCATCAAATTCCAGGCATTTAACCTAGAATCCATTGAAAACCCTATAAATTTTCGAACTAGTCACTAGGTTTTCTTAATTGAAATTAAAGGGAAACTCTAGTAAAGTGAAAACCCACCTGGAATAGACTCACCTTGCCTGAAAAAATTGAAAATTTACCTTCCCCATTCTTAAATCCACAAGAACTAAGAATGGCTGCCCCAATTTCCAAGGCTGTCAGGCCCATTTCCACTCCTCACCTAGACTTGGACCACCTTCCCCTTGCTGATAAAGATTTCCAAATCAATGACACCTATTTCCTTGAAACCCCCATCAAACTATACTGCCGATATAGATATCATTACCTCAACCACACTGATAAAATTGGTCTTTGGGAATCTAATTTTCCTAGGTATCAATTCCTTGAGGTACATATCTTTCCAGAAATAGTCTGTTATTGCCATGCAGAGTACATCCCCAGCCAAGGAGAAATTATGTCCCCAGACCAAACTATACTTTTCACCATAGCTATTGAATCAATTCATGAAATGTTGCAACTTCAACAAGAACAAAATTTAACCCCTATTTCAATTAGAGACCTATTAGACAATTTCCCCAAGCTTACCATTGCCAAACTTGCTAAGATGTTTCAAACCTTCATTAGGGAGGAAAAGCATATCCGAAAAGATCCTCCTCCATATGTAGCTACCACATTTTTCCCATTTGGTCAAGACATTATAGCAATGATTTGTAGTGTTTTAGGATACACAACGAGTGAGTATATAGATGAAATCATCTTAGCCTTCATTTCAATCTTCAATCCAAGAAAACCTCCTACTGTCATGTATGATTATGCCAAGTACACAACTAATAGGATGCATGAACAATTTCTTAGAATGAGTAACGAAAGAGTATTCAAGTATTCCTCAGTTTTGTACCATCTTTTTCTATATTACCAAGCTGACAAGTTGCCCTTCACCCTGAAAAAGCTTGATATCAAAGGTCATCATAGGTTAGTAATCTTCTAGAATCTTATGATCCATAAGCATGACTCCCCATATACATACACAGACTTCATAGATCCTTTTGTACATCCTATAGTGACAATGCTACTCAGAAGTCCTCCAAGAATTAGTTCAAATATCAAGAGGATCCTGCAGCTTTCAAAACAACACAAAGTTGGATTTTGGTACTTGCACCAAAATCACACTAAAATTAGGATCTATCGTTGTGAGTTGGCCCCATATAAACTGCCTAGATACCTCCCAATGAGGTTATTTTCTCTGGAGTACTATAGGTAGATAATCAACTCAGATGAGTTTCATTTTGTTAAAGCCAAAAAGAAGGCTCAACTCAGAATTAAAGTTCAACTAGGCCCCTTCCTATGTAATAACTGAGAAGCTGGAAAGGAGTTGAGAAAATCATTCAGAGACTTAAACTAAAACATAGTTTCATATGGAGATATGATCCCTATGACTTCGTCTGTAATAGAAGGCAGAAAAACAAGATGGCTCCCTACATTCACCACCGAATCCCTGAAATAGAAAAATATGAAAATCAATTAGAATAGGTGGAGAATAATTTAGTGGATAGGGATAACACTAAAGTTGCGGTTGAAAATTCTCATATTGATCTAGAGAAAAGGCTTGATGAGGTTTCTTTCCTGCAGGTGCCAGGGAGAATCTCAAATCCAAGGAGAATCTCAGGTACAAAGTGAATCACATATAGAAGAAGAATCCTAGGTGCAAGAAGAGTTAGAACAACCAATCCTATCAGATGAATTAACTCAAATAGGTATACCAGAGTTCATCATGAGTACTCCTCTAACTTACAAACTCCTCTAAATGAGGAGAAAAGCCTCAAAATAATTAGTGAAGAGGCCACTATTTTAGGCAAGGAAACCACACAAACATATGTAGAGACCAATGTGGCCAAAAGGCAAAGGTTAAATCCTATCACTAAACAAGAATTCATAGAAGAAAAAGTTGGGCCCACCATCACAGAAAGACAAGGAAGCAGGCCTGCCACTCCTTCTGGGAACACACCATAACCTTCCACATCACATACTCAGATGTTGGAAAGGGAGCAGAGTATTGAAGTGTCCTCATTTAGGATGCCAACTGATAGAGACCAAGACATCAGGGAAAGATACAAGAATATAAAATCCAATAATGAGAGGCTAAAAGCCGAGACTTATGTACAATACGTAAAGATGGCACCTACCAATCAGACAAGGCTTATGTCAGCCTATGATGTGAAAGAGGTCAAAATGCAGATGAAATTTATGAAGCCTACTACTCATCAACCAAGAACATCGGCGAACCTCAAAAAGATAGATTTCGAAGTACTGCTTAAGACATTCATCCTATTAACTAGATTGAGTTGCACAAGCAGATAGGGGAGATGATTTACTCCACCTTGACAGGGAAAGCAATCACAACTCACCAATTTCAAAACTCCCTAAATAACATATTAGCTCAGTTCCAATTGGAGAAGGCCTCTTCATAGGCCAAAGACACCAGAATCGAGTCCTTATATGACTTAATCATTGAGTTGAGACATGATCCCAAAGATGTAAAGGCCACCGAAAAATTGATAAAGAAGAAGTATGATGACCTAACTGCCTTGAAGAAGCAACTCAAGATTCCACCCGTATATCACCCACAAATAGTAGAAGTCCTCGAGACACAAAAATGAAAAGAAGAACTTATGGACTTGGTCCTAAAGCTAAATGACCAACTTAAAGAAACAGAGAAAGAGTTGGACACATTGATTCAGTCCAAACAAAGTGACTTGGCCACCATTTCTAGGATTGTTATTCCCACTACTTCTACTGCAGTTCCTTCAACATTGGCAGAATAATTGGCACCCACAACTTCCCCTGCCACAACAATTCCTATCAATATTGAATCTACAATAGCAGGTGCTTCAATAGAGAAAAGAGCAAAGCTAGTAAAAGCCATGGAGGATATATCAATCCAGGAAAAAAATATCAAGAGGCTAAAGGAGAAAGTGGCAAGCTTAGAAACTGACTGTAAGCTTACCCAAAGTCAGCAGAGAGAGGAAACACAGAAATCCATAAGTATGGGTGAGAAGATCAAGGTCCCAGACGAAGATTTAACTATACTAAAGCCACTAAGACAGACCAAGGAGATGCTCTGGGCCAATATCATTAACTCTGTCAATGATATTTGGCCATCAATTCAAGTAATATTTCAGAAAACTAAATTGGTAAAAGTGGCCACTGAAACAATTTAGAAAGTAAAGGAACATTTAGGAGACCAACCTGAGGATGCTAATCGAATCATCCACTTCTTGAACAATAAAAATAGACATGAACTTAATGAGCTTGGTGTAGAGGATAGGACTGAAGCCATCTTAGAAGTCAAAAAGGTTCTTTCCAAAAGAAACTTTATGGTCAACTTAGAGGAAAAATGCCATAAAATGGAGGTGGCCATTGACAGATTCATGGCCAAATTTAGAATCTTGAGGGATAAAGGCCTTCCCAGTCCTATGGTCATCCATGATAAACTGATGACCCAATTGGACTACACTGACAGACTAAGGAAGTTTGCCAAGGAACAAGCAAGCACTTTAGGCATCAAAACCTTGCCAACTGGAAAAGTATTGTATGATACTTTGGAGAATCTGTTTTTTATAGAACATGAGATGAAGTATTTGTTTGTCACCAAACCTAATTTTTCCAAATACATAGAAGCAGATGAAATATATAAAAGAATGCTCGAAGTAAAGTTACATGAGGATGAATAGTGGGAAAAGATGACCGATTTACTATAATTTACCACAGTAAATCTGAATGCAGATAAGATACAAATAAACAAGGTGAAAGAGTAGTAGGTTAAAGAGTATCAGTGAAAGATTAAAGATAAAGATGATTCCAACATACAAATATCAGCCAGCTCAAAGGGATCAAATCCAACTGCAATAGCCATCACTACCATAATAAGAGGGACAACATGATGCAATTTTCCATCTATCCCTACTTTCATGCTTGAAGATATTTTTATTCCCTAGATTAAATCTCATATTATTATGAGATGTTTTGTAAATATTTTTTGTATAAATACTTCACATTTCGAAGTATTGAGGGTGAATTCAAAGACATTTTTGTAGACTTTTATCTCAAATCAAAGTGCTATTGTATCAAAACTAGATTGGCTTGCTAGATCACGGAATAAAGCTCAAACATTCTTTAGGATTCTTGTGTAAAGAAAAATAAAATACTTATTCTGTAATGTGTATTATTGTTTTTCCTTATGTTTCTTAATAATCATATGTGTTTATATGAAATCTGAATGGTAAACTAGGAATGATATTTCAGAACTTGCTTTAATGCACTCTGTCTTGACTATTTACATTCTTAATGTTTTCTACTAAACTATCCTAGTTAGGGAATTCTTAAATGCTCCGTTACTTCCATACTTTCTCCCCCCTGGTATATAGCAGAGGATTCTTAATTGCCCTTTGTTCATGATCACATGTTTCCCTTCATTCTGATCCCGGTCTAAGGATTCTGCATTTCCCTTTCACCCTAGTTAGAACTATCTCATCCATTAAACTTGAGGATTTGCCTTTTTCTTTGCTATCCTACCTTGTGAAGATTCCCTTTAATGATCTGGTCCAGTTAAGCTATGCTTTGATTGACTCCATAGCCCAGTGGCTTGCAGACCTAGCTCTATCCATCCTTTCTAAGAATTCCACAACCCAACTTTCAAACCAAAATCAAAATCCTCATGAACACTAAGAACTAGCCTGAAATCTAATGAAAACCAAGTTAAATCATAAAGAGAGAGACCTCTGTGGACTTAGGTTGTCTAGAACTTGAGTTTAAAAGATTGGTTTGTGCTTACCTTGGATTATTCCTTATTTTGATAACTTCTAGGGAAAACTTATGAATGATAACATAGTGGCGACCATACTAGGGAATAAAATCCTCAGTCTTAATAAACCTTTGAGAAATTTGAAATCTTTATTTCAATCCTCTTGAAGGGTTTATTAGAAGTTATTTACAAAAAATTTACAACAAGAAAATAATTAGAAAAATCTTGAAATATAGCTTCAGGAAGGACTCACTATATTACAGCCAATCCTGATCCAAATCCTGCCCTAGTAATGGATAATAACAACCTGATTTGGAGAATATCTAGAAGATAAGAAAGTTTAGTCAGTCCAACACCTTCAATCAAAGAAGACTCATGCCCTGATGAGTGGTTATTTTTAGAAGACCTCTCTTTTGATGAGTCATTTGAGCTTTCCTTATTTAGAACCAAGTCTGAAAGTGCACTTGATGACATAGTTCTAGATTCAGAGTTTACTACAGATCTTGAAGTCCAAAAGGAAAACCTGTCAATTGATGAGTATATTTTAAATTCCCCTTAGTCATCCCTTACTACTGTTAAAATTCCTGAGCTTTATGAAATAGTTTCAACTTCATTTAGTTCACCATTATTTCCCTCCACCTCTGAAGTTCATTCCTCACCTCAATTCATACCCTCACTTCCCTACCAACCTATCATTAACTGTCAAACAACCATTGTTCCTAGTTCTTTATCAACTACTATATTATCCCCTGCTACCCCAAGTCAACTTCTTAGCCCAACCCAACATAGAGCCATGGCAAATAGATATGCTTCCCTTGTGTTACCTGCTCCACTAGGTGCCATGCCACAAGACTACGAGAACAAAATTGTCCAATTTGATCAGATAGGACCTTATACAACACAACAACATGGAAAAAAGATGGAAGATTAGTTTGAATTACACGAAATTGATGTTGGAGATGTTCAAATGAGACTATTTGCTCACACTCTAGCTAGTGATGTTAGGAAATGGTTTAGAGCATTGCCTCCTAATATCATAGATAGTTTAGAAGTATTTTATCAGCAGTTTTTAAACATATGGGAAAAGAAAAAGAACCCTCTGTAGATTCTTTCAGAACACAAGAGCATCAGGAGAGGACCAAATGAAACAATCCAGGATTACTGTACTAGATTTAACTATATATACAATGTAATACTAGTCAATCTTAGACCCCCACCTCACTTAGCTCTGATAAAGTTTCCTAATGGTTTTGATATTGATATGGCATTCCAACCCAGGGAGAGAAATCCTCAAACTTTAGAAGACATGCATAGTGTAGCAGGTAGTGTAGAAGCTAACTTGCTAGCAAAAAAAGCTAGGGTTAGGAATGAAAGGAGAGGACCTGTGAAAGATGAAGCCTCACCCTCTAACCTTAAAATAGATGTCCTAACCAAATGAATGGAAAACTGATGGATAGCATAGAGAACATTGAAAGGAAGCCTCAATGGGATAATCAATAAGCACCTCCAGTGAAAAAACCAAACTTTAGAAACAATCAAAATCAAAGTACTGGAAAAAATGGACCTGATCATAACATTAGGCCTCCTTTTCAAGAAAATTATGTTGAAATATCCAATTCAGAAGACCTTAAACAAGACATACAAATAAACTTAATGGGATTAAATGAAGAGGAAACTATCTTCTTGACTCAAGATGATCAAGAATTACATATGCTTCAGCAATTGTAGACCCGATGTGGAGAATCATTCGATTATAAACAAGGGTATGATTTTGCTATCTTCGAAATGCAAAAATAGTAGAACTTGAGGAGTAAAGAGAACACTGATACTCTTGACCAAAACAAGAAAGAAATACCAAATCAACCTAAGAAAATCAAAACAGCTCGAGTTGCTAAGACTCTCCAAAGCCTCTCTACACCAAATCAAAACCCTCCTGGTCCCACCATTGTAGATATAACTCATGACCAACCCCCTAATGAGAAACCATCCACTTTAATCCCCTCCAAAGTGACAGTGGAGAAATCTTCAAACATCATTTTAGAAAATCCACGAGAAAAGACTTCAAATGCAGAAGAAGAAGAGAAACCTAATCCAAATCCTTCCATGAAAATTCCAAATCCTCAAATAGGGAAAGCCCCTTTGCCTTTCAATTTGGGAGCATAGGTGGCTAAGCTAAAAATTTCAGTCCCCTTAACATAGTTGATTAAAAATAAAACTTACAAGTTTCAAATAGGAACATCTTTAAACTTCGTTTAGAATTAAGACTCTGTTAACTTCTTTGATGATAAACCTGAGCTTATATTCGGTCCTAATGTTAATGGCAAACCATTAGAAGGAGGGATACCACCTTTTTATATTAGCCTTAACATTCATGATAAAATCTTACACAATGCAATGTTAGATTCTGGGGCTTCACATAATTTAATGCCTAAATCTATTATGGAAAAATTAAAATTCGAGATTACTAGGCCTTACAAGGACATATTTTCATTTGACTCAAGTAAATTAAAGTGTCTAGGGTTAATTAAAGACTTGTGTGTTTCCTTAGTACAACATCCTACTAAAACCATTCTTATGGATATAGTTGTTGCTGATATACCACCTAAATATGGCATGTTATTGTCTAGCTCATGGGGGGCCAAACTCCAAGGACCTTTGCAACTTGACATGTCGTATGCCACAATTTCAGTTTTTGGACGTCCTAAAAAACTATATAGAGAGACTAATGAAATATGTAGTGAGTAGCCAGGATAGGCCTCAAAACTTTCCTATCTATTCCATGCATTTTGACATCAATTCTTTTATTCTATACAATTTTGAACAAACACAAGAAACCACTTTAAACAACATTATTTTAGAAACAAAAGAAATTGTAGTTACAACCTAAAAGGAAATTGTCCAAACTCAAGAGCTTTTTGATAAAAAAAGATGATCAAGGTACCTTAATCAATGAAAATTTTGTCCCCCTAGACAGTAAGAATTATGAACATGAAATATTATGGCATCTTGAATTTCATGGATTAGTGAAAAGGTTAGGAGCAGGAGTAGGAGTGTGGATTTACAATTTAGAGAATGATTACTCAGAGAGTCATGCTTACAGATTGAATTTCAAATGCACTAACAACATGGCTATTGATGAAGCACTTCTTTTAGGTCTCAAATTACTTAGAAAGTTAGGAGCTATAAGAGTTTCTATTATGGGATATTATGAGTTGGTTATAAAACAAATTAATGTTGTATATATGACCAAAGATCCTAGGTTAAGTTTTTACAGAGGAACAATACTAGAAATATTGAACACTTTTCTAGAAACTAAGCTTGCAGTCATCCCAAGGAAACATAATATGCAGGCTCATATTTTAGCAATGTTCACTAGCACTTGTAAGTTACCAATCCAACCTAACTGTTAGTACACTACTGACATTAGGCACAGACCTGATATCCCAGATAACTAAAAAAACTGGCAAGTATTCACTAATGACCAACAAATATAAAAAAATTTAACCTTAGATGAGGAATTTATAAATAGTAATATAGATACTGACATAACATTAGATACCTATTTTAAATATAAAGTATAGATTAACAAAATAGAGGATGAAGAGACAAATAGATTTCATCCCACTAAATTTACAAAATCAGATGTACAAAACCTAAAGCAACTTGAAATTGAAGAGATAATTAATGAAGATTCTGAAATTATTAATCTCAAAGACAACTTTTTGCCCAAAGGATTAACTCCTTTGGAAGACTTGTTTGATTCGAATGATATCCCTAGAAAACCAAATCTGGAACCCTTGGAATCTGATATAGAGGAGTGTAATATAGGTATTGAAGAAAATCCAAAATTGATAAAACTTTCAAAGTCCTTACCTCCTGAAAAAGTGAAATACATTGAATTGTTAAAGTAATTCCAAGATGTCTTTTTTGGAGTTATAAGGGCCTCATGTCCTATGACACCATTATAATACAACACACCATCCCCATAAAAGAAAACCATAAAGCTTTCAGACAAAATCTTATAAGGATTAATCCCATCCTCATTTTTTTGTAAGTTAAGTTAATCTATTAATACGTAACAAAAAACATACAATGAGGCTCAGGCCTCAACAATGCTTAGCATAGTTTATCAGATAATATCTTGACTACCCCAACATTGGGGAAACTTGTTCGTAGAGGAAAAGAACCTAGATATGAGATATCATTCTTTAAGACCAAAACAAACAACAATCAAAGAAGTTTCACCAAGACAAAAATACATCCATACAAATTCCAGTAGAGCAGACATATAAAAAAAATACCAGTCAGTAAAGGAAACCTCAGCTACTAACACCTGGCAGCCACGTATCATCATTTGAACTCATCTGTGATGGGCTCCTCTATAATTGGACATGTATACTACGTCCAGTCATCCTCCTCCTCCGACGATGCACCACCATGTGGCCCACCGGCAGGTTGGATGCCACCATAGCCACCAGCCGTCACCTGCGGAGTTAACCCTTCAGTCCCTCTTCCACCTGGGGAGTGTCTGGCACCAGAACTACCACCCTCAACACGTTGACTGTCATCCATGGTCTGGCCATGCAGAATAGCCTTTTCCTCTTCCAATAGATTATTTCCAATGTCACGACCATTTTTGCGTCTATGAGTCTTCTCTTGCCACATTTCAGAACTTTCCGCCTGGGTAACTTGCATCTCATTATCTTCAGTGAAAAGGATGGTGATTGTAGCAGTAATCATTGGCCTATACAGGTTGTTGTGAAATCTAAATTGGGTCGAGTGGGGATAAGGGTGAGGGGTCAAAGGGAAATTGGTAGTGTGAACCGCGAAATCTCTATGACCTTCACTTGGAGACAGAGCATGACCTCGACCACTGCGAGTATTGGGGTATCTTCCCAAAACAGAGCTATGGGGGTGACGAAGTTCAGGGGAAGGAGAGGAGGTACAGGCTCAAGATTCGGCATCGTTTGAAGGTGCTCACTACCTCCCTGAGTCCCTTCTCTGCAGCTCCTCATGTGATGACGAACCATGACAGTATTCCTGGACAAATTTTCAGTGGGAATGATGGTGGAGGAATTAAGCAGGGAAACAAAGATAGGATGGGAAAAGATTAACTGGGAGAACTTGCAATGGGAATGGTGATGCCCATTACCAAAATCAACACAGCTCGCTAACCAGCAGCGATGCCCAGTGACTTTGGGTGAGCTGGGTTCAGGAGCTTGGGGTGGGCAGCTACAGTGGAGCAAGGGAGAAGGAGATACAATGAGATGAGGGGAGTCCATGTCTGGGAAAATGATAGCCATTTTTTGACCCAAGCATTCATTAAATGTTGCTTGTGGTCTGTCATGAATTCGACTTAGGCTGGTGTGGGGTGGAGCACCATGACCAAGTGGCCCATCCTCTCACCGTCATCCATCCTACTCTTCATTAATCACATTGAATATCACCCACACTCGGGTGTGCTCCTTCTCCCTATGCCTTTTCAATCTTCACTAATTCATTGTATTCCTTTAGCTAGGCCTCCGTGGCTATAGTAGTTAGCGGGTCTACACAAAGAGAAGTTCCACTCTATACTCCTATATTAGCTAGAAGGTCAGCCACTTTATTACTCTTCTGACGAATATGCTTGAAATTGGCTACTATATGGGTCCTGAGCAAAATTTCAATGAGTTGCAGTCTTTCTTCTAATCTCCAACTGTTGCCCACTTTGTTTGAGGGAGTGCCCTGAAGAATCTTATTCACGATATTTATTAGGATTTGAGAGTCACCTTCAATCATGAGTGGGAAGAAACCATGAGTTTGAGCTAAGAGGATCCCCTACCATAACCCTTCTAGTTCTATTGAGTTATTTGTGTCCCATCCATCTGAACCTATGAAGGTTAAAAGGGGGGCACCCTTATGATC
>Ga0068628_1001017_pt1 | contig 11143 bp, 2 predicted proteins | sample InSIn2gowninarea_FD_77431 | JGI IMG/M metagenome (GOLD analysis project Ga0068628, IMG submission 77431) | Clean room microbial communities from NASA Spacecraft Assembly Facility at Jet Propulsion Laboratory, Pasadena, California, USA -... ... | reverse complement strand
GGTAATAGTATAGGATACAACAGTGCAGAGGATGTTGGGTAGGAAGGCTTAGCATCAGCACAGGAACTGATGCCGGATGATCAGAGTGATGCTCAGTGAGGAGTATTGCCAGAGCACAGTCCTCGCTAAGAGGGAGTGTTTATTTGCAGTAGCATGGGATGTGCTCTAGCCACAAAACTTGGTGGAGAGGCTAAGACACATGAGATATCCAATACCCAAAAAGAGTTTGGGCAGATTCTAAACAGTTTGGGAGATATTAAAATAATTAATATTTTTAATGGATTCCCTAAGTCTAAACTTAGGGAAAATAAATATTAATGTGTATTAATATAAAACTGTGTTAGAATGGTCCAAAAGTCATGGATCAAGCTAAATCTAATCTTATCTATTGATTAGGGACTTAATCTCGGTTGTTGATTTGTCAATGAGAAAAGTATAAGAGGAGGCTTGAGGGTCACTTAGAGAACACACTGAGGGAGACCAGTTAGTTCAATTTCTGGAGCAGGGCTCGCTGAGAAATTAAACCAGTGGTCTGGTGAGTAGTCAGGAGGCAACAAGTATGGAACAGATAGATAGGAGATTAGTGTAGAAGTAGAGAGAGAGGCAAACACAGAGCTAGAAGGAGCCACACAAAGGTAGCAAAGATTGCGCAGAGCCAGAAGGGCTTGCGTCATCTACGCAAAGGCTGCAAGAGTGACACATAGAGTCAGAGAGGCTGCACAAAGCCTCAATCGGTTGACACAGAGGGTTTTAGGCCACGCAAAGGTTAGTAGGGCTAACACTAGGAAGTGCTAAAGAATTTGTCTATCTGTGGGTAAGCCAGTTTGGCACCCTATTGTACTAGAAAATTGTTGAATAATAAAATCCTCCCCTACTGCACTGATTTTCTCGCATTGGGTTTTTACAGGGACATTAGTCCAAAATATCTGTGTCAATGTGTTGATTATTGTCAATATGTTTGTTTCTATATTACAGTGTGATATTTGTAGCAAAATTTATTTTAATACTTATTGAAGTGATTTCATGAATAACTTATGGTAGAATAAGTAGGAAAAGTAAATTAGTTGTTGAAGTGATGGAATTTTCACAAGAAAAACACTCATTGGATGCATAATTTGATTCCTCATTCAAGGAGTACCCATATTGCATACTTTTGATGGACACTGGTACATGAAAAGCGTGATTGCAATCACATTTTTTCATGTATTTCTCATTTCTAGTGTATCAGGGTCCATCGAAAGTATGCAACATGGGATCTCCTTGGATGAAGAATTAAATTTTGCATCCAATGAGTACTCCCACTCAAAATTTGAGTAAAACCTTAGGGAGATAAGTTGAATATATGAGTCGAAAAAGTAGTTTTATTATTTTATTATTTTTTAATCTTTTTACATTTTTACTCCAAAAATAGTGAATCATCCCCCATGGTTGACATCATCATCTTGAATCTTATTGGTTCTTATAAAGTTTATTTTGGTTGTACATTTTTCTTAGGAGGCCCATTTTAGACCTCAAAATTCCCCTAATATACTTCATTTTTCAATGTAAATCTTGCATTGTGTTAGCACTTAGAAATGTCCTCTTGGTTGTAGGAGAAAAGTTTCCAAGGTAACATTTTCACTCCAACTTACAGATTGAAGGTTAGCTCCTTCAATCCAAAGGTGGCTCTCTCTAACCTTTCCAGTGTGGCTAGGTCTTTATATACGTTGTGTTGATGTATGGTTTGATTGGGCATGAAGTAAATAGTTCATTGGGTGATGGAGTCAAATAGCTAGGGTTTAGATTAATTTACTAAGATAATTGGTTGTCTGATCAGGATTGATAAAGGCAAGGTGGATAGCAGATCCTAGACCTTTGTCATTGTTGTAGATGGATGGAGAAAGAAGGGGAAATTTCCACTACAATAAGGCATGCACAGTGAATCCTATTGGAGCTTTAGAGGATCAAAATGAGAACATTTGAAAAAATCAACTCAGAGCATCACAACAAAAATGAATTCTGAATCAATTAATCTTTTTTAAATACTTAGTAGACATACATTCATGAGATTATAAATAAGAAACTATAAAAACATAGAGAATACATACTAAAACCTATTATCACATGGAACTTTATATCACTAGCTAGAATTTACTAATCTGGGCAAACTAAAATGAATAAAGTATTCAAAATACAGAGGCAATGACTATTTCTTTTCAAAAAACCAACTCTTTCTTCATATTTTTCATGTAATATATAGGAAAATACAATAGAGATAAGATCCTTGAAGTATGGTAGCAATGATTACAACATATTTATATAAATTGAGAGTTTAATTAACAAAAATAATAATAACCCTATAATCTTAGCTACTCAAATCTCTAATATGGTACATAATTATTGGTCAAAATATAGTACAAGACTGTTATATGTCTCTCCATTTGGTATCCTGGAACAATAGAAATGTCACTATTGTAATATAGGATCTAGATCTGTCTACTTGTCTATATGCTTGATATCTTGAGCCAAACTCATATTCCCTCCTTATAGCCAACTGATGCATGAACTTGGAAATAATGCTAAAACTATGTAATTGTTTACTTCCTTCACTGCTTTCTTTTCTCACGTTGACTCGTACTCCTTTAGCCACAAAAATATCTAATATGTGACCACAATATATTCAAAAATGATTTACTACTTAAAGATTAACCTGAGTAAGCCAATTGTTGAAGAACCATTAGGGTTTGATGCAACAAAACTAGGGTTTATGTAATACTCTGCCCCTGAAATAAACTAATCATTTCTCCATATCTTCTACAACCTGAGCAAGGATGTATAGCTTGTTCTAACTCCTTATCACCCTTCAAGTAAGTTTTTGTGAATTTTTGTCAGTTTTTACGATTTTTCCTTTCTTCTTCTTAACATGCTTTGTTTTCCTTTGTCTCTTTTTGTTCTTTGAAGTCTGTTTTGTTTTCTCTTTTGCATCAATGATAATAATTGTTTCTCTAATTTTAGGGTTAATCCTAGCTTTGAAATTTAATATCAATTTATTAGTAGGGCGAGTGTGAGACCTTTTTCCATGAACCCTAATCTTTATCTCAGCTTCTTCATCCTTTGTTTCAATTGTATGCTTTCCATTTTTGGTTTTTGATGCTTTTTGTTTTGTTTCCTCCTCTTCTACTATAATATTATGTTGGCTTCTAGTCTTTCCTTCAATTTTTTTTATTTTTTATTTTTTATTTTTTATTTTTTTTTAATCTTAGATGCTTTCACAGGGACTTCATCATGTTTTTCAACCTGGAGGTGACTAGATTCTCCCTTTGTTTTTGGAGATAAATCTTAGTCATAAACTTTGTTTTCGTCTCTCTTTGATCTTCTAAGTACAAGTGGGTTTGGGGTTCTTTGCCTCATTTTCCTCAATTGTTCCACTTGCTTATTCAACTCATGAGTGTATAAGATTTTAATTAGGTTGTGATGAAAAATATCATGGGCTTGTAGCCTAACTATTTTACTCGCTTTAGTGCACATTTTAAGCAAACTTTGATGTAGGAAATATGGTAATTTCATTTTTCTAGAACCTGCCAAGTGAAAAAGAAACCTCATATGATAGAAGTAGGTTTTGGAATACCTGAATTCACAGGTGAAGAAGATTTGAACAGTTCTCAGTGCAGTAGACTATTTATGCTTCAACATACTTTAGAGGATCCCTGCATCCCAATCTTGATTTTGACAATCCTCTTTTAGGAAGAAATTCAAATCTACATTCAACACCCTCTATTTTTTGAACCATCTTTCACCCTCTGTTGGAAAACGCATTGCTTCAAGAATAGACTCCTCTATAATAGGGAATTGTAATGTCATGATTCTTGCTATGTTTCCTTTGAAAGAGAAGATAAAATCGTGGAACCAACTAAGATTATGCCATTGAAACATTGAAAGACTAGCTCCCAACCTGCATTTCTGAAAAGATCCACCAATTTGGGATAACTCAAAATACATGCCTTCGGGTTCAAATCTATTTACATGACCAGACCGACCCATATTTCAAAGCTTCTAGACCTACAAACACTTTCACTAACCTTGAAACACTCTAACTAAAGGTTGTAAGACACTCAACAACCTTCCTGCACATCAAAACTACAAATTTGGGTTTGCTGGAAAACTTTGTTTTCAGGAAAATATGGAGGATTAGGGTTTGTTCTTTAATGACTTTATTGGGTATGAAAATGCTGACAGTTTTCACAGAGAGGACTAATATTTTATGAATCAACACTTGGGCGCTCAAAAGAATGGGATTAAGTGGGTCGAAAATTGATTTTAATTTTTTTCGATAGGTTGAAATTTCACTATAGGTCAAAGCAATACGAGAAATTTATCATATGCTTAGGGTTAGGTGAAAGAAGTTTAATAATACATTTTCCTAGGACTAGCAAGAAAAATTTGCAAAAAATACAATACCTACTTTACATAATTATGACCTTGCAAAAGATGGATTGATAACATTGCCTTTAAATGAAGGTGTAAACCTGATGCTAACACGTTGGATGATAGTTCAGGCTATATGCCTTACTCTCTACTTCAGTAACATGCTTTCAAAGTCAATTGTATATCTGTCATCAATATTGGAGAGATTCTTATCTTGTTAGATATTATTAAGTTCCTACATATCATAATGCAGTGGAGACTTCAAAGAGATTTAATTCTTCCTTTGATGGTCTCAATCTTTATTCTCAGGATTTGATTTGAAGAAGTATATTAGATTCCATATTATTTAAAAACTTCTACCTTCACACATATAGATATATTGAGGCATTGGAACTTTCAAATTCCTATTTGAGATACCTCAAAGGAGTCATGAGCTATTAAGAATTCAAACTTTTCTTCCAAACTTCGACCTATACCTCAGGGGTATAAACTTGAATTGCCATAATTGACCATAGATCATTGTCTTGAATAACTTCATGTTCTATATTTTCACTCCTAGTCATAGTGGACTTGATCAAAGATTCATATCGAGGATACAATAGGTTCTGAATTATTGCAATTCCATATAAATATACTTCAAGATACACGATTCCATGCAGAGGTATGTGAGCTTAGAGATATATGAGCCCCTATAGAGGGATATACAAGTTTCCACAGTTTCAATCTTAGGCACAAGAGAATATTTTCTTGGACAAATTTCTCTTACGCACGGAGTATACCTCCTAGTGTCCTCTTAACCCAAGGAAGTGGTAACTTTAGGCTTGTTCCAAGCCTTTTTCTTCCACAAAATATCAGTTTTTAAACACAGAAGGTCTTCTTCATAATCTCGATTAATTCAATAGATGTGTAATCCCTCCACAAAAGTATTTTCCTTAGGATAATTGATAACTATTATTCAACCTTCACAATGAAATCCTTACTAAAATACCAATACACATTCTTTTGATTCAGTTGTCAAGTATACCTTCAAGACTTTGATCTTATCAACATAGGCATGTGGCCTATTTCCTAATCACAATAGCCTCCTTATCTTAATTGAGGGAACTTGTTTTGACTCTCACTCTAGATGAGGTTACTTAGACTTTTAGCCCTATACAACTATAGGCCTCTTGTCTTTCTAGGAAAACAAAACAAATCTCAACTTCTTCTAGTAGTGTCCCAGACTTTTAACCTTTCTTTTTATTTGCAAGATAGAAGAGTATGAACCCTCTTCTAGGACCATACCGTTGTTATTTCTTAAACATGGAATTTTTGGATTCCTTAAATACATAAGAGATCTTACCTTAAGAAAAACTCATATCAAGTCTCAAATTGGTGCCTCTTAGGAAATTGTTTCTCTCAAATTTTCTTGAACCTAGCTCTGATACCATGTTGAGATTCAAGATAAATAGAGAATTTAATGTCATGGTAATTACTTATGGTTGTCTTATGTATTTATTTTTCATTTAGTTCTTTACTTCATTCATTATATCATCAAGAAATTACACAAATGCAATACAAAAGACAATAGACGCTGAAGATTAGGCTCCAAGCTATGGAAAAACCCACAACAAGAAAAAACCATCATTTCTTTATAGAATATTTATCAACAAGAGACATACAAGTCAAACTAACCAATGATCAAAGTGCCAAGTCAGCCCTCTGAACGCAACATCATCATGGCAGAATGTGTCTCTTAAACTTACACAATATATACCTTTGATATTTTTATTAACCATTGGAAGTGTGTCTTAGGAAACCACTAAAGATGTACCATATAAGACTTGCATCAATCACATAATATATAACATAGGGAACTCACATTAGGCACATAAATGTGTCATATGTAACTTTGCATCATTCACAAGAAATCCATAGAACAAGTGTCACAAATATATTACATTATACACAAGAGATAACTATCATTTGTCTTAGACCATATTCCATAGAAAAACTCACATTTGTCTTAGAGTATAGACTACAAGAATTTTGTATTAATCTCCAAATATACACCACAAGAAATATGTATCACTACCACATGAAACTGCTTCAAATTACTCGCATATATAATTCATAACTCACCATAGAATACCATCTAACTACTTTACAAATGATTAAGGATACGTGCCAACTTATAGTTGTTTCCATATGTGAAGGGTCACGTATGTTGGGTAAGATGACATGAAATCTAGGAGGGATGACTTGGCAACATGGAGGAATAAATAAAATTTACAAAATCTAGATTTTATTTCTTTTTATAGGGTCATGAAGGACATTCCATTTTGATTTGTATTTTTGTTCTCACAAGAAATACATATTGATACAATTACATTAATTATTATGGCCAAACCTAGTTACAATTTTAGCATAATAGACATCACTTTCTTTGTCCCTCACCCTATCAAGTAACATATCTCACTCCCTTCAGATAACATACCTTGCTCCTCACTCCTCAGCTTGAAATCTCACCCTTATGTAGTGTGTCTTCCCTTCTGAGTTCTAAGACCGAGATGGAAGTTGACAGGAATAGGTTTGATGCTCTGTTAATTAACGTATCACACCAAAAGGGTCTTGAAACAACGTGTAAAAGGATTCTTTGGCACTCTATGAACACTTTATAGCTTTAAGTCTTGATCGAAATCCACACATCATTGTTGATAGATCCTATGTCAATGTTTCCTTACAAAATAAACACTTCGTTGATTCATTAGATTAATCATTCACACACAACATAAATATTCATCACAATGTAAAATGCATGAACAAAGACTTCATAATAATATAAGCATGAAAATATGCCCTCAATAAATACGATTCAAACATATAGAAATTTACTTGGCCTAAATATACAAAAATGGGTATTTTTTTTCCCTGTCCCTCTCTCTACTCTCTTATGCCTCCTCTATTCTACCCGGAGTCTTAAAAAATATTTATACATTTTAGAAATAAAACAAGCTAGTTTTAGATACACAAAACTTTCTATCATATCCTAAGATCTCTCAAAATTTATTCCTTAAATCTCCCAATTATACTAATCTTGTTAATAAGGAAAATTTTCCAACCAATCTTATCTATTAGAGTCATAACTCACTTAACAATTTAAGAAAATATGATTATTTACATCTAGGATTTTGAATTCCTTATGAAACTTTGAACCCCACCTTGGAGGTTTGTGTTCGGATTTCAAAGAGAGGATGCTCCTGCATCACCATGAATTCAGTCAAGATGTTTGAGAGTGGTTCCAACCTCATTGGATTTCATATGGAGAAAGTATAATTTTATAGCCCACTCAAAATCCAACAAACTTAAACATTTTTTAGGATTTTGGGATTGGGGGGTTTGCAATGTTTCCGTTGTATGGAACTAACATTTAATCAAGAACACCAATCCCTCTATGTGCCTTGATGTTAGTGGTGTTGATTCTTGAGCTCCCCTATCATGATCCTACAAAAAATGTACCCATCACTCAAACAAAATCTTGAATTTACATGCTAAGCATTTTGTATCTTATTTTAATGCATAAAGGGTGATGTTAATGACAAATATCCCAATATAGGAAAACATTTTAATGATATGCAAGTATTTGTTGTAACTTTTTTTTTTTGGATGCTAGAGGCCATCTAGGGCATGTTTGTTAATGTATTTTCAGTTTAGAGATGGATTGCACTCGGTGTTATTTTGGTTATGTGCACCCTTACATGTTATATAAATGGGAACTTTTGATTATTTGTGTAAAAATGGTTTGAATTCACATGGATGAACATAAATATATATGTTTTTCTTTAAAATTTAAATATTTTATGTGTTTGACCGTCTTTTGGTTTGACATTTTTATCAGTTCTGGTTTGGTTTTGATTGGCTCCTAGTTATGGGGTTCTACTAGGTTGATTATCAATCAAGTTCTGACAACATTGCTTGGCATCCAACCATATGGACATTATTTAAAAAATAACTTCAAACTTAGGAGATACAAATATATCATATTATTATATATAAATATCTCTATGGGCAAAGGAGCGACTTCACCTCCTTAATATTTTCTAAAAACCAACATGCCTTTTTATGATTGTACAACTTTTTTTCTAGGTCATCATGCATATAGTTATTCTTTATAGTCATGATTGAAGAAATATTTGGTCAAAGTATCCATATGTTCATGAATTATGTGGATAACATCCTTAAGTAATATAATTTGATTTTTGAAGCCCTTAGTTGTCCATGCCACCAATAAGTTAAATCCCTAAATACTTGGATGTCATCCACATTTATTTCCTTTGATATATATAATAGTAAGAGGGTGGATTTGAGATATTATTAGTTTCTAGTACCACTACACATTCCACAAATAAAGGAAAACCAATGTGCATCATATATTATAAACATCCACCTGCACCACTTGAGATTGGGTTACCCTTGGAAGCTCCATCAAAAAATTATGAAGGGTAGTTCTAGTTTTTGCATACTTGATCCATAAATTAGGGACTACTATCCCACTCACTTCTATGACATGGATCCTCTATGGAATTAACTTCTACTCCATGTTATCAATATTGTGACAATATATATACCTTTAGTGTTGATTTCAAGGCCTATGTTCTAGATTATTGGTTTGGTTGTAAACTCATAAGGAACATTATATGCCCTGTAATATGTCAATCAACAAATACAATGTTTCTCAATTAAAATAAAAATTCTTACATATTGTATCCTTTCAATAGGTTTCTAATCATATGGGATACTTGCATACCTTTTTCATTTTTCACATATGTTTACCCATGACATATCTAATAGAGATCCTCTCGTCAATTCAATATTCCAACAATCAATATGGTCAACTATATGCATATAGGTACTGCTAGAATCACTTGTATAATGGAATATTCAAAACCATTATGGTTCATATCTCTATGTTCAATGAAATGAACAAACCACTTATCAGTAGTCCAACAACAAAGTGCTCCTCTACGTCAACCACAAAGCCAAACCAATAGTAGTTACAATGTATTGTTCTAGTAATAAATAAGAACATGCTTCAACTAAACAAATATCACTTACATATACATTATCTTCTCAAATAAAAGGATTGCAATGACCGAAGTGGTTATCACTATCATTTAAAATATCATTTATAATTCTTCATGTGTTTCATGTGGTTGTAATGAAAACATAATGCCACTTGAATATCATGAATCAAAATGGGATGGTATTATTTAAACCATCTATTCCAAAGGGAAATTAACTTGTAACATATATGAAATGGCTTATCATGTAAACCATGTGAGGGAGGGTCACTCATTAGACACAAGGGATGGTTGTACTAAATAAAATAGATATTACCCTGACATGTTCACATGAAGGACACCAAAATTCCCAAATAGTTGAACCATGATATGTCCACCACAAGAGATACACTGAGGAGAGTAATAAAAAAGATTTTGTATGGTTTAATTTGAGTCACCATTTACTGGCTAGCCATTCAACCCATACACACACCTAACCAATCCTGCACATGACCCCAAGGGTATGAATCATAATGTCCAAGGCTACATATGGTATGTATGGCCTCAATATTCACTCAAAACTTGCATATGGTCTGACATGACTTCCAACCAAGTTTTGGACTACAAATTTGATTTAGAAATGTGCATATGACACTCTAGTTCAAGGAATTGTCTATGGGTGTTTGTCAATAGCCAACAATAATTCTCCATTCCAATGGCCTCATTAATTTAGTTTTTGTTGTTCTTTACTATAAATTTAGTAACTAAACTATTAAATTACAATGATTGCTTATTGGAAAACAAGGATCTCAAATCGTAGAGTAAGATGGATACTAAGAAATACAAAACTATTTACATTCATAAAATACTAGTCTAGATTAAAATTATGAGTGGAATAATAGAGCTACCACTAAGAATTTACCCTTAAAACTGTTAGCACACTCAAAAAAACATACTAAACATGAATAAGAACATTAATTAAACATAATATGAGAGATTCTCACTATGCTTAAAATCAATCACATAATCAACACATAGATTTATCCTACAAATCCAAAAACTAAAACCAACTTCAAGTTGTTTCTTAGTTTTAATTTCAAAAATCTCATATTATAATGCAACCCATGGCTCTATCACCTCTTCACCTCTTGGTCACCAAAAACTCTCCTTAAGAATTAGGTTACAATAAAATATAGGAGAGTTGGAAGGTAATGGGAAAGCCAATAGACCAACCTTTCATTTCCCATTGCTCATTTTTCTCTCATATTTTCATTTTTTTCTTATTCGTTTAACTACTTTCTTTTTCCCTGTTTTCTTTTATTTCTTGAATTGTCTTTTACGTTTCTATCAATCCTTCATTATGTTGAAAAAATGGACAAAACTACCAACAATTTCTCTTAGCAGTTTTGTCAAACACTTAGTGACCTTAGGTTTCTGACTTCAATAAAATATCAACATAAAGCATTTAACTCAATATTTCAACAATACTTTTATAAGTAGAAACACATATCATTAAGCACTTTGTAGTAGAAAGAATACTAACAGAAAGCAACCAATAAAAATACACAATGATTTTAGGGCTAAGCCTAGGGATAAAATCCAACAGTGGAAAACCCAGAGAAGAGATTGTCATTTATTATGCTTCAATAATATATAGATAACAATAGAATTTCTTCTAGAAGATAATCATTTTACGTATC
>Ga0068628_1001016_pt1 | contig 11155 bp, 7 predicted proteins | sample InSIn2gowninarea_FD_77431 | JGI IMG/M metagenome (GOLD analysis project Ga0068628, IMG submission 77431) | Clean room microbial communities from NASA Spacecraft Assembly Facility at Jet Propulsion Laboratory, Pasadena, California, USA -... ... | reverse complement strand
GTACATGCCTATTAAAATTTATCAACCATTTAATTCATATAACTACTTTAATAATATATATAATTAAACTTATCTATAATTTTGTTTTTAATTAAAAAAATCTATTTTTATTTATTTAAAATATTTAAATAAATTTTAAATTTCAAATAAAAACATAACACATTTAATTTAAAATTATTTATCTAACCACTGTTAACTACATTGGAAGTGAATAGTTTCGATTTTCTTCTTCCATTGTTTCCAAATGAAGCAATTCAAATATACAACAAACGCCCGCACTCTGGAATCTATCTTTACCCCTGTTGTGGATAAAAATAGTCATATCTGATATCTTTAATATGAAATGATGAGAACATTGATTTGGAAATTACATTAGTCATATGTCTAAATATTGTTTTTCTCTGAAAACAAAATGTCTAAATATTGTTTGCATTAGGTTAGGGTTCTGATGGTTTATTTAGCTGACTACTGCATGATTACTTAACGTAAATTAATGCATTTTTATCTAATATATAATTATAAAGTTAATTAATGTAATTTATTAAAAGTAAATTTTATAATTTATCAAAAGTTTAAAATAATTTTAAAGTCTAGTAATTTTAAATAAATAAATAAATAAGTGTTGATATATATAATTATTTATTTATAAAATCTGTGTAATTATAGATAAGTTTAATTATATATATTATTAAAGTAGTTATATGAATTAAATGGTTGATAAATTTTAATAGGCATGTACTTGTAAATATAAAGTCAAATTAGGTATTAAGTATTATTAAGTATTAAGTATTATCAAGTATTAAGTATTAAGTATAAGTATTAAGGATTAAGAACGATTAAGTTTTTAACTTGTTTATGAATTAAAATTTAAAATTTCAATAGTATTTAGAACTTCTTTATGTTAGTTCTCACTATTTTCCGGTGCAAAAATTCAGGGTCCTTAGCATTCTTGTCGCCTGCACTTTGATAATTTCTGATGAGAATCACTTGGAGGAGAAAAAATCTCATCTTCCAAAAGTTTTTGAAAATAATAGCTATAGCAAAACTCAAAACCTCGAGGCTTTCCAAAGATCTTGTAAAGAATCAAGGGTTAATCCTGCTCATGATGATCATATCTCTAAGGTGCAACTTTCGTTTATCCAAGGGACCGCTGACAGGACTGCCCATATTCTTAAAAAGAATAGAGTTTATGCTTCGTTCAAACCCCTTAATACCATTAGAAATTATCTTAGATATGTTAAGGACCCTGTAGACCCTAAAGACATTGAAGAGGTCTACTCGATCACTTGTTCTTATGGATTTCCCTACATTGGAGAAATTGGTTGCTCCATTAACCAGAGAATCTAAGAGCGTGCACAGATATTAGGCACAACAATTCCCACTCATCATCTCTAGTTGAATATGCAGTGAAATTCAAGCACCATGTCTGCACTGAGGATTCCAAAGTCATTGTGAGGGTTGATCACTTCCACCATAGGAAGCTAAGAGAGGCTATTGAGATTGAGAAGCATGCAATCAATCTCAATAGATATGATGATTGGAAATTAAAAAGGAGTTGTATTCCATGCCTCTCTTCTTTATCACCCCGTTCCCCCTTCTTCTTCTTTTTTCTTTTCCTTTTTATATTATTGATTAAAAAATTCATAAATTCTTAATACAATTTTAATTAATTGTTTTATTTTATTTTAATTCAATTTTAATATAAATGTCTTGCTTATTTTAATGAATTTTATTATTCTAAATTCTTAAATTCTTAATATAATTAAAAATAATAATTAATTAATTAAAATATTAAACTTATTTGAATGAATATTCTAATACTTTCTATACAATTTAACCTCTTATAAGATTATTGATTTTATTTAATTAATTCCTATACTATTATAAATGAGTTTTAATTAATTAAATAATATAATTTTAATTAATTTAACTAAATATTATTTTAATTAATTTAATAATTGATTCTTAATAGCTAATTCCTAACATATAACTCTGGACCCTGATGCGTCCTTGCTATTTATTCTTTAGAATTGATTGATCTTTTCACCTTTGTCCTAAGGATGAATGACATTAGTTGGTTCGAAACATCGACCAAATTCTAATGATGTGATTAATCTGAAAGACATTCTCATTTTCAATATGAATCAAAAAAGTCTAAGATCTAACAATATTAAGATTTTTTTGTAGAAATGTCAAATGAAGTTATGAGAAACCGCACTTTGAAAAGACCTTGCTCTTTTAGTTCGCATGAGAGAGTGACTGAATATCAACGACAATGGTATCACCATAATAAAGATGCAATAAATGCATGAAGAAGAGCTACATACCAACAAAAGAAAATAAGTTCAATAAATCACCAAAATGATGAAATCATTAGTCATGAGTATTGAAACTTGGGTGATATAATGGGAACACATTTCCTTGAAATGTATGTTTCCATGGATGTTGTGCATCTTCAAAAATTTTCCACTATTCCAAAGTTTCTTAACAATAGTATTGTTTGGGAACACTGTGTTTACAAAGAGAGCCTACATAGAAGTGAGAACTGTGAATCCTCTACAAATGATGGAAGAGATGTAACAATGAAAGATAGGCACAATGATGTCATTCAACAATTAGCAACATCTTAGGTTTATACTATCAATTCTAATGTTAATCATTGAATGACATCATTGTACCTATCTTCCATTCTTGCATTGCTTCCATCATTTTTAGAGGAGTCATAATTATGAGTATTAATATTATAAACCCAAGGGATTATTAATATTAACAACCCAAGGATTATTCACAGGGGTTTCACTCGGGGAGCAATACCATATCGCGTGTATTCATATTGGGGGATATATATTGAGGAAAAAATGACATAATATATTAGGAGATATATATGGGGTAAAGGGTATTTATATTGGCAGGTATAAAAGATGGAGCTCAAAGTTATTGAAAAAAATATAAAGGGGTGTAAAAAATGTTAATGAAAAAATGGATACCGACAATATCTAGTGAAAATAGGGGTTTTTTAAAGTGGGAAGATGTATTGGGATCATATTGGTAGGAGGATAAATGATGTCATTTTTACATGTATTTTCTAATATGTAGTCAAATTATTGGTATTGTTTAATATGCCATGAAAGCACGTGATATGTCAGAAGTTCATTGAGTGAAACCCCATGGGATTACTAATATTATAAACCCAAGGAATTGATATTATAAACCCTTAGGATTAATAGTATAACCCTTAGGGCTTTTTAATATTGGATTTGTAATATTAAGTTTTAATTTATGGTTTTTAATTAATAAAATTAATAATCTCTTAGGTTAATAATATTAATCCTATGGATTTCTAATATTAATCGTTTGGGTTTATAATAGTATTCCCTTGGGTTTATAATATTAATGATTTGGTTTTATAATATTAATCCCTTAGGCTTATAATATTGGGTTTCAAATATTAATCTTAGGGTTTATTCCTATGCTTTAATATTAGTCATATGGTTACTAATTCTAGGGTTTGATATTGATCCCTTGGGTTTATTAATCCCTTTGGTGTATAATATTATTTAATAATCCCTTGAGTTTATTAATTCCTTTTATTTATAATATTAATATTAGGGTTTATAATAATAGGGTTTACAATATTAATGCTAAGGTTTATAATCCCTTTGATTTATAATAGTAATCCTAGGGTTTATAATCTCCTAGGTTTATAATATTAATAATCTCTTTGGTTTATTAATCCCTTGGTTTTATTGACCCATTCGGTTATAATATCAATTACACATTCACTTCTAGTTATCTATCCAACATTGCATTGTGACAAATATAGTGTCAATACGACAATCAATTTGGCAATCATTGTTGTATTGTCACATAACATTGCAATCTATTCAACGTCACATTGAAATACATTACAAAACTAGGGTTTAATATTAAGTTTATAATTTCACGGTTTTTTTTTTTGGGTTTATAATATTAAAGTTTAATATAGGGTTTATAATTTATAATTTTAGGGTTTATAATATTAATCCTAGGGTTTAAACTATTAACCAATCTGACAATCATTGTCAAAATGTTTATTATCCCTTGGTTTCAAATACTAATCTTAAGGTTTATATTCCTAGGCTTTAATATTAGTCCTAGGGTTTATAATACTAATCCTTGGGTTTGATATTGATCCCTTGGGTTTATTAATCCCATGGGTGTATAATATTATTAATCCATTGGGTTTATTAATCTCTTGGGTTTATAATATTAATATTACAATTTATAATCATAGGGTTTACAATATTAGTGCTAGGGTTTACAATCCCTTTGGTTTATAATATTAATCGTATGATTTATACTCCCTTAGGTTTATAAGTGTTTATAATATTGATCCCAAGGTTTACTATTTATTCTTTGTGTTAATATTAATCCCTTGGGCTTATATTCTTTTGGGTTTATACTACTTATAATCCCTTGGTTTTATTAATCTCCTATGTTTATAATATATTTTTTTTCTCTGTAAATGCTAAATTCTATTAACTGAAAAGAAAGATATTTTTACATAGTGAGGAAGCCTCAAAAACTAGAGCATAAGAATGCTCAGCATGACAGAACTGCCCCCTTACAAAAAGAAGTTGGGTGGACCAGTTACTAGTAACAAAAACCAGATAGAAACCACAGAGAGTGACCTGTATAACTGAGAAGGAGACATAGGCAACAGAAGCATGAAAACATAGCAAACCGACAGAGAGTGTATCGCCAGTTCCTCCAAGGGAAGCCAAAAAACAACCCGCCATTAGTGTTAAGTCCTCACTGAGAGCGAGAATGCCTGTAGATGGTTGTCCGGGCGGTAGCCAAAACAGAAAGGAGAATTCTGTTCTAAGTGGCGCTATCCTTCCTTATCCTTGCCAGCTTCTTTCCCTCAACCAGACCTGCACTGCTTATCCTCATACTTTCATTACCTACCATTTCACTGACAGGGACTGCCATGGAGTGACTTGCTCCATCGTGAATTCCTTCCTCATCAGCAGGGCTTATTTCTTCAAGGGGCGGAATACTTTTTAGAAATTCCTCCTGATCAGACTTCTCACTTTTCCCAATCTCCGGGCTATCCTTGTCTCTGGAGTGCTCACTGCTTTGGGAAGGATCAGGAGCAATGCAAGCCAGAGGGGAGACTTGATTTTCCTCTTCCGACAGAATAATGGTGATGTGCGCAGTTATCAGAGGTCTGTTCAAATTGCTTTGAAACTTAAAGTGCATGGTTTGAAAAGCACTGTTAGGCACTGGTCTGCGCCCAGAGCTCAAAGGAGGCCCAGCCTCATGGGTGGGGGGTGCCTACTCAGAGACCACTACAGAATAGGCTGAAGAGGGTAAGCCATTTTCACGACGCCCTCCAAAACGTCGGCTTTTGCCTGAACGCACCATAATGACTAACGAAGGGAAGGGCGCAGAGGAATAGGAGAAACCAGAAACTATAATTCGATTTTAGATGAAACAAGAACAATTCCAAACTGAATGCACATAAAACTCCCAAGATGAAGGCACAGTGCAACCAAAGCTTAAATCAGGAGCAGAGAAGAGCTTACCCCTAAAGAAATTAGCATGGAGCTCGCGTCTGTGGGTCTGGAACAGCCTGTAACCATCAACCGCATCTAACCAAGCTCCGTTGCCATGAGACTGATCGCAAGGCATGAGGAAAACACATTGAGACGACATGATTATAACAGAGGGAATGTTGCATTGAACAACGCGAGCCATTAATGCAGATCGCCTACCAAAACCAGCATTAAAACCTCCCTCCCACTCGTGCAAGGTGATTTCATGGGAGGCCACGCTGCTCTGCAGCTGGCAGTACCTGGTATCACTGTGCTGCATGTCAAGCATTAATGACTATGGTGCCACCCGCATTCGGGGCTAGGTTTACAATATTAATAATCTCTTGAATTTATAATATTCTTCCCTTGGGTTTATTAATGCCTTGGGTTTATAATATTAACCCCCTAGTTTATAATATTGCTCCCTTGTGTTTAATCCCTTGCATTTGTCAATAGTAATAATCCCTTGGGTTTTTAATATTAATTCCCTCGGTTTATTAATCCATTCGGTATATAATATTAATGCAAAGGTTTTATAATATTTATTCCTTGGGTTTACAATATTAATAATACCTTGGGTTTATATACCTCAGGGATTAATTATTATTAATATTTAGTAATATTTTTTTATCATTATTATAATTTTTATCGTAATAATGAAATAGTACCACTAATATTTTTTTAAATAATAATTAATTTTCAATACATCTTGAGTGAGCCCACTGGTTAAGAGCATGTGTTTCCTAAGAGGTCAAAGGTTCAAAACCAGAGGGGGTAGAGTATGTATGCCTTCATAGACTTGTCCCACAAACAAGGGGGTCTTATACACCAATTTGGTGTCTAGCTTGGCTGTAACCTTAAAATTGGATAATAATAATAATAATATATAATAATATTTTTATTAATTTGATTATTTATATTAATATTAAATCCATATTATTAATGTATATCAACCACATTTACTAATATAATTGTGAATTGATATATGCCTATCAAAATATATCAACCATATTTATTAATATAATTATACTAACTATACTCTTAAACATTTTAATAATTTCTATATTCACTATCTCATTTATTCTTAAAAATCTTAACTTCTTTTCTTTAAACATAAATTAATCTTTCAATTTTTGTCTCACTTACAAAAGTGAGATATTAACACTTATTTATGTTCTTAGACTTTGAGTCTATTAACTCCATTAACCCTCCAACTAAACTGTAAACTAATTCATCGCCAATGTTCATTCCTATCTGGTACAATATTTAAACATAAAATTATAAGTATAGATGTGACCATATTCACTGAGGATCCATTTTTAAACAAATTTAAACATAAGTGTAAAGGTGAGGGTGAGGTCATTTATTGAGGACCCCATCTCATATAAAGTTTAAGCATTGGCTTATGAGTATGGAGATGACTTTATTCACGAGCAAATCTGATTTAATTGTATTTCCACTTCATTTTTATATCTTTAATTATATATAAAATCTACATTTTTATTTTAAAAATATTATATTTCCATTTATTTTTATGAGAAAAATCAATGTCATAAATATTTAAATTATAATTTTAAACTTAATTGCTTGCTATCTTAAGGGAATGCTATCCATATATTTAAAAGAGCCAATTGAAATTGAACTGATAAAAAGAAGCGAAGGTGACCTAGTGAACAAATTGCAGTTGAATTAGTGAAGGTGACCTAATGAACAAACTGATGTTGACCTACATAAAGAAGTAATGAATTGAAGAAAGAAAGAAAGAAATTATTTAAACGTCCACGAGGCTAAAGATAGCCTATGGGACAGATTGCTTCTTCATCTGCTTGATGTATTTGGCCCTTTTAAAGTGTTATTATATGGGAAGAGATTAGTTAATACAAATGTTTCTCAATATAGGCTTCACTCCAAACCAAGGCCCTTTTCCACGTAACTAACCTTTCCCAAAATATAAATAATAATTTTCTTAATCGACCAACTAACTTTTACCCAATTACACTTATTTTCTAATCATCTAAGTGTGCCTATGCCGTCGCCTTGCCAATGATTTTCTTAATCCACCAACTAATTTTAACCCAATCACACTTAATTGTTTTATAATCATCTACGTGTAGAGTGTCCATGCCGCCACCTCGTTGAATCGACCGTTATTGTTTCTATATCCGATGGCTGCGAAATTCAAAAAGCCGTGAAGATCCCTCCGTTTTTGTCGATTCTCGTGTGCTTGGGTTTCCTCTTATGCTAAGTCTAGTTGAAGTTTACAAATCTTAAATTCGAGTTTTTTAAGAGTCGGTTGACGATTTCTCAAGGGTGGAGTTTGCTTAAATGCTTTTCGTTTGGGTAATTTTATTTAAATTTATTGATATAATTTTTAATAAATTTTATTTTGTTTTTGTTTGTTAAGTTGTTGGCGAATCTTGAGATGATTGTATGTTTAATTTATGGTTTGAGAAATTATGACCTAGGGGCATCTAAGTCATCAAAATCACTTGGAGATCACACTTTGTTTACACCACATCGAAATTTCAAACTGGCAACCTTCATATAACAGAGTTAACAGTACACCTCATCACTATCTATTCTAAGTCCATGGACTATATATATATATATATATATATATTAACAACAATGAATACTCATTATATTAATTTCGTGCCCGATGGCAACAAAATACATGGGTGAGTTACAATTCAAATTCGTCCATGGGGTTCAATTTTGTCATTTACAAAATAATAAGTCGAGCCCAATTTTTTCTGATCACTACAAAAAGATATAATGGATACAATACTCTTATTTAACTTACTAGAATATATCCAATAAAATTGAGAGAGCGAGATTACACAGAGAAAACCAATCATTGTAATTGAAAGCTAAGCATTAGGATCAGTGAGGTGATTTAAGTCAATGCCCGAATTCTGGAATTTAGAAGGGTTGCTTCGTTCTTCCAGAAGGGAACCTGACTTTGTCACGTAGAGTTGGAGGTCTTCAATCATGGTGCGCAACACTCCATCCTTGTCCTCAAGCTTGGAAACTTGCTTACATTTGGCATCTATAATCTTAGAGTTTTCATAAGCCACCACCCTCTGTCGGTACAACAAGTCCTTAATGTCTGAGAGCTCAACTTTAATCTTTGTGAGCTTTTGTGCACACTGTACACAAACAGCTGGAGCCAGGGTGGGGTCAAAAAACATTGTTGGTGACCCATTGTTTCGTGCAATGCCTCCTTTTCCACCACCCAGCTTGAGCGTGGACATTTGCTACCCCAGGATCGTGAAGCCATCCCCTAAAAGTGCCATTGAATTGTGGAACAAAGCCAGAAGGTGGAGAACTAATGAGGCTATTCCAGAATTAAAACCCACGAAGCATGCCGGGGTAAGTTGGAGCACTGACCAAAAGGGAGGACATAGACCCAGTCCCAAAGGAAGACTACAGTGCCAAACCCCAGAGAGGCTTTTGTCTTCTTCTCACGAGGTGAACGAAACCCAATCCAACTCGAAATGTAAATCACAAGCAGAATGGGAGGTTTCAAAAATCTCAACTGCAATTTATAACAATGGCCCTGCAGATACAAGCCCGAGCCACCAAGATCCCAATACGACGTCATCATTTCCTTGAGAGGAGAGAGAGTGCCCATTATTTGCAGCCGGGAGCTTGACCAGTTGGGTTATCTAGTCTGGGCTATGAGAAGTAAATGCAACACAAAGGGAGAGATGGCTTGCATGGTTACCGGCTTCAAATTCCTGTAATAAAACTTGAACCATGAAACCGACGTGAAGACTCCTATGCTTAGTTGCAAAATTGGTCCAATAGGCATCATGTGGAGGTGATAATGAAGGTCACGCGACAGGATAGTGGGGAGGTGTGTCATCATGCTGATGAGCAGAGAAGGACAAGGTGATCTCATGCTATGGACAAATGGGGAGTGACTAACAACTACGGGATCAGAGGAGATATTCCATATGTGCCAAGGATAAGGGGGTATATGGGGGCACACATGAAGGGACCAATCATGGGGAAGGGTTAGGGAATAGGGTGGAGACTAAGGACTCCATTAATTTCCAAAGATCCTTAAGTTAATCTACATGCTTTATTTGGCATCAGGTTTGCCTTTAGATTGAGATTTTGGAGTATGTGCCAGGCTTGCGAGTTTTCAAAGGAAAGAAGTATGCTTTGAACACGAAGGAGAGTTTTTCTTAGGTGATTGTCTTATGCAAAAGAAGAATTTCTTAAATATCTAATAATCAAGCAGGAGTCACCCAGAATTGTAATGTTTTTAACATCCCTCTTCTAGGCTAGAAGGAGTCCCATATACAAGCTATAAACTTATGCTTGATTATTGGTCTTGATATCTAGTCCCCAGGCATACTTATCCATTATTATGCCCCCCCTCCTGCCAACCCTGGTTTTATTTTTGAGACACCATCAAATTGGAGAATCTAGGATTGGACTTTCAATTTCTAGTCAACAAAATTGTCAAGGGGTAGTCGAATTAGCCAATCGGAAAGAGGTTTGGGATGGACGTGAGAGGCTGGGTAATGGTTCAGGGCTCTAACCAGTGCTTGTCCTTCGGGTCTAAGGTGGGATCCAAAGAGGGGAGGTTGAAGTCAAAATGAGATGAAAGAGCACTAAGGGTATAGATCCTGACAGGAGGCCAAAAGGCTTTGAAAATAGTTTTATTTTTGGACAACCAAATTTTCTAGCAGATATATTTTGGGAGCACCACCCAAGATTCTTTAAGAGATTTTTTGGTCTGAAGGGAGCCCAAATAATGTTTTGGCCAAGTGGAAAAGATGGAGACTCCCAAGGCAGAAAACTAGACAATGCGAGAGTAGGGACATGAAAGGAAAAGGTAGGGGATGCTTTCTTCCAATTGCTCGCAAAGAGGACATCGAGAAGGGCCAGCAATTCCTCGCTTCCTCAAATTCTCAACAGTTAGGATTTTTTTATGAGGAAGTAACTAGCAAAAAAATTTTACTTTCAGGATGGCATTAGACTTCCAAAACTTACTCCAGATCAATGATTTCAAAGGAATATGGAGATTAAAGAGGAGAAGGGAATAACCCTCCTTCACATAATATGAAGATTATCTCCACCCCCAGCGATATGATGCATCTTGCTTAAGCGAAGCACATCCATTTAACTGATGTTTTAGAGCTTCCAACATCTACGATAAATGAGATGGGATATTCTCAAACCTCCATCCCTTCCAATTGCACTTCCCGTTCCAATCTGAGATCTGGTCCAAGAAGATAACACCAGCTTGAAGGAGGTGTTCCTTTAGAGGGGAGATGGAGAGGTCTAATCCTAAGGGAGGGTGGCCTAGAATGGAATCAGTTCATAGGTTGGTTGAGTTTCCTGTTCCATGAATTCTTCTTAGGTTGTCCAAAATAAGGGAAGAGGAGGATCGAAGGAGCTTCGAAATGGGAGATCCTTGAATTGAATAATTGACTTCTCCCTTGATATTCTGCTACCAGTATTTGACTTGCAAGACTTGCACCCACCATTGATATGCCCAAGCCTTAAATTTCCATAAGAGTTTAGATCCCATTGCAAGATTTATTAGGGAGGGGTCTCAAATT
>Ga0068628_1001013_pt1 | contig 11161 bp, 19 predicted proteins | sample InSIn2gowninarea_FD_77431 | JGI IMG/M metagenome (GOLD analysis project Ga0068628, IMG submission 77431) | Clean room microbial communities from NASA Spacecraft Assembly Facility at Jet Propulsion Laboratory, Pasadena, California, USA -... ... | reverse complement strand
TTCCTCCTCTAAACATACGTCAGTATATAAAAAGAAAGAATTCATGTCTGAATATACATAATAAAGTGTAATTATTGGGCTTGTCTTGGCTGCTTACCATAACTTAACATGGTATCAGAGCTGAGGTGAAGACAAAGCCTGAGCAAGAGCAAGAGCAATCACCGAAGAGAAGATTGGCAAGGCTATCCTAAAAGAACTATGGGGTCCTCAACACTCTTTCCTGCCAAAGACAAGCTCCGTGAGAAAGTTGACTATCACGGATGGAAGATGTCTATCGATCTAACCTTAAAAGATCAAGAAGTGCTGGACCATGTAAGAGGCAATATTGTTGAGCCTCCATCAAATGCATCCACTGCTGCCTGGAACAAATGGAAAAATGGAGAAGTCAAAGCAAAGAAGATCATCTAGGACTCTATGGACAAGCACTTGGTGGCCTACATCTCTGAACTAGACACCTCCAAGGAAATTTACGATAGACTGGTGAGTTTATTAAAAGTCAATGATGCAAATCAAGTTTTGTTTCTTAGAAATAAGCTGATGGAAATCAAGAAGGGTAAAGATGAGAGTATGCAAGCATACTTCTTAAGAATCACATTGGGGAAACTATTACTGACAGGGAAATGGCACTCACAACTCTTGGAGGATTACCATTCGAATGGTACGTGTTCAGGACTACTCTTCTAAACAATAATGTAACTCCTGGTTTTGAGGAATTAATGGCTAGATGCATTCAAGAAGAAACAAGGGTAGAAGAGCAAAAAGTGCCCTTGCGTAAAGGTCCTCCTACTGCTTTTTCTTCTCATGCTAAGAAAAGAAATAATTCCGGGTCTAAATCAAAAAGAAAGGTTGGACCTAAGGGTTGAAGAAAAAGACGATGTTACATTTGCAATAAAGTAGGTCACTATGCAAGAGAATGCCCTGATAGAAAGGACTCTCACCGAGATGATCATCAAAATCCCTCCCATGGCAATCAAAGGAATGGCAAATCTAATAGCAGAGGTAAAAGGAGTGCTAGAAATCAAGGAAGAGGACAACCATTCAAGAAGGAAATTCTAGGTAGGAATCTAACACTGTTGACAATAAGCAGGCTGAATATTATCTACTAGCTGCCCTATATACCTCTGCTCCTTCGGACTCAATGGGAATTTGGCTCATTGATAGTGGTGCCTCAAGACACTTCACTGGTTACAAAGAAGTACTCCATAATCTGGTAGAGAAAGAAACTAACTTGGAAATTGTCCTTGGAGATGACATGAAATACCCTGTAAAAGGTGTGGGCAATGTTTCTCTCAAATTGAATCAAGGTAATACGATCCACTTACAAGATGTATGATCTCAAAAAGAACCTGGTATCCATCTCGGCAATGGAAGATAAAGGCTACAAGGTAACCTTCAGCGATGGCAAGGTACGCATATGGAAAAAAAATGTTAAAGATGCTTTCACTGATGGGTTTCGAGTTGATTCTTTATATCAGGTCGGTGGAAGTCCGCTAGGTGTCACGTCTTGTGACACAACTCTTCAGTCCGAACTTTGGCATCGGAGGTTTGCCCACCTTCATTACAAAGCTCTACCCAATGTAAGACAGGTAATAGGGATGCCCGAATTCCAAGTAGAGAAAGAAGGTGTATGTTCGGGATGTGCCGAAGGAAAGCTCAAAAGGGCACCATTGCCCTCAAGTCAAAGCAAGACCTCCGATATATTACAACTAGTTCACTCAGACATATCTAATATGATGCCTGTGAACTCCTTGGGAGGATATTCATACTATCTTACTTTTACAGATGACTATTTTCGAAAGCCCTGGATATACTTCTTGAAAAAGAAGGATGAAGTGTTCTCTTGGTTTCGACACTTCAAAACCCTAATCGAAAATCAAACCAAAAAGAAGATCAAGATCTTAAGAAATGATAATGGGACTGAATATGAATCTAATGAGTTCCATGATTTTTGTAAAGAGGCTGGCATCAAGAGGGAGACTACTACACCATATACTCCTGAACAGAATGGTGTGGCAAAAAGGAAGAACTGCACGATTATGGAAGCTATCCGGGCCATGCTAAATGATCAAAGACTTCCGAAGTTTCTATGGGCTGAAGCTGCAAACACCACCGTATATGTACAAAATCGATGCCCTCATCAAGCATTAGGTTCCAAGACTCCTGAAGAAATGTTCACCGGTAAGAAACCTGATGTTTCTCATTTTAGAATTTTTGGAAGCCCTATATATTTTCATGTGCCGAAAGAGAAAAGAAATAAATTGGGTGCATCTGGAAAGAAAGGAATTTTCGTGGGCTATGGTGAAAATACTAAAGGCTATAGAATCTATGTAGTCGGTCAAAGGGAAGTCGTGATTAGTCATGATGTCACCTTTGACGAAGATATGGCTCTCAGCAAGGTGGACAATCTTCCGACTTTGAGGAGCTCTCAAGAAGCCGACACCAGGGAACCGAAAGAAAAGGATGATGAATCAATGCCTAATGTAGAAGAACCCATGGATCCGATTGATCCTCCTCCACATGAGCCTTCCTCTTCTAGGAAGAGGCCTTCATGGCTTAGGGGGCTACTTGATGATGCTGAAGGACATGCTGCACCCTGAGGAAACTTTCGTGAAAGTAAGAAACCTAACAAGTATCAGGGATACCTGACCATGATGAGCACGATCATACAAAATGAGCCTTCATCATTCTCAGATGTCGTCAAGCATCAAGTATGCAAGGATGCTATGACCGAAGAATATGAGTCTATTATGAGGAATGATGTCTGGGAAGTAGTTCCCAGACCCCAGGACAAGACAGCTGTTACTTCCAAATGGCTTTACAAGATAAAGCATGCAGCAGAAGTACGGAAAAGTATAAGGCTCATTTTGTTGCTCGTGGTTTCTCCTAGAAGGAAGGTATAGGCTATGATGAGATATTTGCACCTGTTGCCAGATATACAACCATCCGCTCGATCATAGCCCTTGCCGCTTCACAAGGATGGAACCTACATCAGATGGATGTCAAGACCATGTTTTTGCATGGTTCGATCAAAGAAGAGGTCTACGTGCAGCAACACGAAGGATTTGACATTTATGATCGAAAAACTCATGTATGTAGGTTGAAGAAGGCTCTCTATTGGCTGAAGCAAGCACCCCGAGCATGGTATGAGAGAATCGATAGCTACTTGATGAAGCTGAGATTCACTAGGAGTGAAGCCGATCCTAACCTTTACTTTAAGGTTGAAGATGACAAACCTCTCATACTGGTGCTATATGTGGATGACCTTTTTCTAACAGGTGCAGACCCTCTCATTCTCAAATGTAAGAGGGAGTTGGTTCCTGAATTTGAAATGAAGGACCTTGGACTGATGCACTATTTCCTAGGACTTGAAGTGTGGCAATAGCCAGGGGAAACTTTCCTAGCTCAAGGAAAAGATGTGGTGAAGATATTGGAAAGATTCAGTATGGTGGACTGCAAGCCTGTAACAACCCCGATGGAGCTTGACTTCAAGAAGTTAAGCGGTAGTGCTGCTGGGTCTTAGTGAACACCCGTCCAGTTATATGCTTCGCGGTCAAGACATTGAGTCAACATATGGTTGAACCACACCACCTACATTGGATTGGTGCCAAGAATCTGTTGAGATATATTCGTCGCACAATCATTTATGGGTTAAGATACACTGTCGGAGACTATTTGGAAGACCGTAAGAGCACTTTCGAGTGTTGTTTCTCCTTTGGATCTGCTTCGATATCCTGGATGAGCAGGAAGTAGAAGTCAATGGCCTTGAGCACCGCCGAAGCAAAGTATATTGCTACTAGCATGGCCTCCTGTGAAGCAGTCTGGTTTCTAAAGCTCTTCAATGAGTTGTTTGGATTTACATTGGATACCACCGTGATCCTTTGTGACAACCAAAGTGGGATTCGTTTGTCAGAGAATCACGTATTTCATGATCGCTCCAAGCATATCGATATCAGGTAACACTATATTCGAGACATGGTGCAGCAGGGAGCTATAAGGCTCCAACATATCGGTACAGATGAACAGGTCGCCGACATTCTAATAAAGCCCGTTGGGAAAGTAAAATTCCTGACTTTCCGAGAACAACTTGGAGTTGTTCAAAGACCCTCCAATGAGAGTCTTGTATGACACATTGAGCTCTAGGAGCTCCATGGGGGTGCGGGGTACTTCTTGGAGCAACATATGACCACAGGATGATTCACTATCCCCTGGTGGTATACATGTACACCCCGTGGCGACATTGTAGCAGGATTGATGTGTTCTCTTGTGAGGCCTGGATTGATGTGTTCTCCATGGCGATTGTAGCAAGATTGATGTGTTCTCCTGTGAGGCCTGGATTGATGTGTTCTTCATGGCGGCCTGGATTAATGTGTTCTCCATGGCGATTGTAGCAGAATTGATGTGTTCTCCATGGCGATTGTAGCAAGTTTGATGTGTTCCCCTGTGGGGACGAGATTGATTAAGTTCTCCTGTCGAGACATCCTACCCATGCAGTCTGGGACTCATGGGAAGTACCTCTCATCTGATCAATGAGCAGGGAAATGAAGATAGGGACCATAGTAGTACTGATGGACGCATCATTGTATATACCGTACTCCCTACACTAGGATGACCTCCATTGATCTGGGATAAATGATACTGGTCTAGGACCAGTGGTAGGAGTGGTACATTCTATGACACTGACTTCGGGTCGGTTGTTACTGGTCTAGGACCAGTGGTACACACTCTGAGACTGACTTTGAGTCAGTGGAGGATGTTATTGGTCTGGGACCAGTGGTAGGAGTTGTACTCACTATGACGCTGACTTCGAGTTGGCTGAGACTGGTCTGGGACTAGTGGTACATACTCTAAGACTGACTTTGAGTCTGTATGATACATCCTCGATCATTTCTTCTTCTTCATAATTCGGACAAAAGCAGAGTAGAACAGAACAAATCAGAGCAGAGCATAACAGAGGAGAGTCGTATAGATCAGTGCAGCGCAGAACAAGACAAAGTAGAACAGGAAGAATAGAGCAGAGCAGGGCAAGGGTCAGGCTGTACAGGGCAGTGCATTTGATTGATGAATAGTAGCGACCGACAGACAAATTGCAGATGAAGTTCTCCCTAGTTGAGAGGGAGTGTTAAAATTGGCAACTAGGGCCAAACTTCATGTGGGTCATCTTATTCATCGCTGATAATATGTTCATGAGATTCCTCTCGTTGAGAGGTGTAGGATTGATCTAAAGATCATCCGATTCCGATAAGTATTCATGGAGACATGAATTTATTTTGATTATGGAATTATTATCAAGCCAACCTACAACTCATGTAGGCTCAGAAGCCCAACAGTCGCATCTATTCAAACATCAATAGTTGTGTATAAATACAGGAGGAATTTTCCTCATTTGCACTCACTCATCTCATCACATCTCTCTCTCTCTCTATACTGCGCAGAAAAGAGTCTCTTCTCTACTGCGTAGAAAAGGGTCTCTCTCTCAGACATGTGAAGCCGCACGCTGCTGAAATTGAAGCTGCAATTGCAGATCCAAACTTTGACCAGCGTGGACCATCAAACCTCCTCTTCTAATCTGCGCCGTAGGTTCATATGAACCTCCTCTAAAGGCTGCAACTTTTGGTGGTGGAATCAAGTCGATCCAACGGACGGTTTGCAAGATATCGACTGCCCTAGTTTGAAGGAAGCTGCTAAAACTAAAGCTGCAACTGCAGAAGTGAAGTTTGACCTGCTTGGACCAGAAGATCTCCTCATCTGAACTGCGTTGTAGGTTCATCTGAACCTCCTCTGAAGGCTGCAACTTTTGGTGGTGGAATCAAGCCGATCCGACGATCGGTTTGTGAGATATCGACTGCCCTAGTTTTGATGATGAAGCCACTAATGCTGATGCTGCTGATCTAGGGTTTGCTACTGCTGATACAAATCAGATTTATTGTACTATTTCTCTCTACTGAATTATTGAAGATAAAAGAAGATTTGATCAAAGTGTTTCCCCACACATTGTGGGGCTTGTCCCTGGCTAGCCGCCACATCTTGTGTCTCTTGTCTTGGCTTGTTTTATGTCGATCATTTAATGTTCTATCTGCACTTTACTTTATGTACATGTGATTGCTAATTTGTGGAATATAATAAGAAAAAAAAGTAAATTGTTATAAACATAGAATATACCATAACTTAACAAATTAGCAATCACATGTACCTTTTCTCTTTTGATTCAAGCAGAGTAAAATGCTTAGGTTTGATCAAGGATTTATGTGTAACCCTTGCCCAAATCACAGCAAAAAGTGTAATCATGGATATTGTTGTGGCTAATATACCTCCTAAATATGGAATTCTCTTATCAAGATCTTGGGGAGCAAAGTTGTAGGGCACCTTGCAGATGGACATGACATACACAACTATGCATGTTTTCCAACAACAAAGGAGGTTGTAAACGGAGACTCTGATGAAACATATGGTAAGCAGCCAAGACAAGCCCAATAATTACACTTTATTATGTATATTCAGACATGAATTCTTTCTTTTTATATACTGACGTATGTTTAGAGGAGGAAATGTCACATATGGAAATTCAATCACAAAAAACAGAGGATGTGAAATTAAAGAATGGAACAGAAGATGATAAAGATGAAGGCCTTTGGCATATGGATTTTGATGGGGCAGTGAGAAAGGAAGGAGCAGGAGTTGGTGTATGGATCTTAGACACAAACTCTATTATGTCAAAGACATATTCTACAATCTTAATTTCCAATGTACCAACAATGTAGCCAAGTATGAAGCACTCATTTTGGGGTTGCAGTTATTGAAGAGATCGGGAGCTAAAAGAATTTCAATCCATGGTGATTCAGAACTCATCATAAATCAAATCAAAGGTGAGTATTCAGCTAAGCATCCTAGGTTGAGGGCAAACAGAATTGTTGTCTTAGATTTTTTGTAGTGTTTTCCATAGTATCAGTTGTCTTTCATTACTAGAAGTCAAAATGTGTTTGCTGATGCATTGGCTACCTCAGCAAGTACATGTAAAATTCCTTTCCACCCAAATAAAAAATATGAGATTGAAGTGAAACATAGACATGTTGTCCTGGATAACATAAGTTACTGGAAAGTGTTTGACAATGACAAACAGTTACATAGTTTTTTTACAGTTAAAAGGAGAGTTTGCAAATTTGCATATTGATATAGAAAGTAGTGTTGAAGATGATAGTCAAAAGAATATTTTGAGTCAGATCAATGAGAATTCCGATGAACATGAAACAGAGCTTAAAATCCTGTAGCTAAAAGATAATGTAATACCAAGAGGTTTGGTACCACTTGAAGAATTTTGATTTCAATGATGTGGCTTATAAGCCCAAAATATACCCTGTGGGAGCTAAAGTAGAGGATTGTAACATACGAACTAAAGATAATCCAAAGATTGTGAAGCTTTCTAAGTCTTTACCTCCTACAGAGAAACATAAATACATTGATTTATTGAAAGAATACTCTAATGTTTTTGCATGGGGATACAAAGATTTGAAGGCCTATGATACCAGTGTTATTCAACATACTATTCCTATTAAAGAATACTAGAAACTTTTCAGGCAGAAGCTAAGGAGAGTGAATCCCCTTCTGCTACCTTTAATTGAAAAAGAGATAAGGAAGATTTTTGATGCCAAGATTATTGTACCTTTGATATTTTCTAAATGGTTATCAAATCTAGTACCAGCGAGAAAAAAAAAACTAGAGAAAAAAGGCTATGTGTGGATTTTCGAAACCTTAATAAAGTTTCTCTCAAAGATAATTACCCTTTACCGAAGATGGATCATATTCTACAGAGGGTAGTTGATTCTAGTAGTATTTCATTGCTTGATGGTTTTTGGGGTTACAACCAGATTTCAGTGCATCCAGATGATCAAGACTAAACATCCTTCACAACTCCTTGGGGTACTTTCATGTTGTGAAGATGCCTTTTGGGCTTATGAATGCAGGAGCAACTTTTGTAGATGACAAGGTTTATTGTAATATATCTAGATGACATTACTATATTTTCTAAAACTAATGAAGATCATTTGTTTCATTTAAAAATTGTCATTGAGAAATGTACGAAATTTGGTATTTCCTTGAATCCTAAAAAAGTCTCTTTTTGGTCTGGAAGAGGGTAAACTATTCGGACATATAATTTCCAAAAATGGTATCCAAATTGACCCAAGTAGAATTGAGGATATCATGAAAATTGATCCCCCAAGAAACAAAAAGGAAGTATGGTCTTTCATTGGTAGAATTAATTTTCTAAGGAGGTTTATCCCAAATTTAGTTGAAATCTTAAGAGCTATCACCAACATGTTGAGAAAGGACAGTGAAATAAAAATGGAATGCAGTAGCAAAAAGGAAATTGAGTGAGGTAAAGTCAAGTTTGACTCATGCTCTTGTTTTAGCCAATCCTGATTTCACTAAAGATTTCATTATTTTTTATTTTGCTTCAGAACATACTATTGCAGCAATACTAATGTAGAAAAACAAGGAGGGATATGGGCAGCAGTTAAGAGATGTTTCTTTGAAATACAATATTATGGAAAAACAAGCTTTTGCCTTGGTAAAAGCTTTGAAAGATCTCAGAGTGTATATCTTACATTCTCATATAATTGTTTTTGTTCCCAATGCAGTGGAAAAGGACATCCTTACTCAAAATGATACAGATGGAAAAAGGGGTATGTGTATCGCTGTTATTTTAGATTATGATATTGAGATTAAGCCTACAAAGCAAGGGTTAACTAAATTAATGGCTAAATCAAATTTGCATACATTGGACATCAATTTCATCACTGCTCTAGACGGTGAAGAAAAGTCTGTACAACAGGTATCAGAGAGTTTTGTTACTTCCCCTTGGTACACAAACATTGTTTATGTTTTACAACATTTACAAGCTCCACCAGATTTGAAAAAGACTAAAGAAAGATTTCTAAAATTAAAATCTGTTAAATTCTACATTCTCCTATGGGCTGATATGGTGAGCACTAAGAAATCAATTGGAATGTCACCTTTCATTGGTTTATGGAGTTGATGCAGTTTTCCCTACCTCCTTGGGAATTCCAGTGTTGAAAATATTGCAGGAATTAGAAGTTGAATCAAATGACACTTGCCATCTTATAATCAAACAATTATCATATTCACAAATACATCTTGGGTTTGCATGCAATCACATAATCCATCCATCATAATGCCACACCAAGCATTCACTTGCATAAGTAAGCAACCAACATAAGTAGACAATCATCAAGCACATCATTCTCTAGCAAGCTACAGATCCTGCATCTACAAGGTCCACACCAAACCCCTACCTTTGAGTTCATCTAGTTCGAGTATGACAAGAAAGCATTAACCACTGAGGTCTTTGCCATATGCCATATTCCAACTAGGACATGAAACTCTCACACCCCAATTAGCTAGCATACACACAAATACAAAATTTCATAAATATACATAATATAAGCAAAGGCTCACCATATGACCAACAATTATGCTACACTAAAGCAATCCTATACTCAACCATGCCACATAACTAGAGCACCACGTAAATGCATCAATCATGTCTTACAGGAACTAAAACTCATCCCTAACTATTATCATCCTCATTCTTTAACCAAACAAGGCATTAACAACAAGAACAAGCGGTTACAAGGAGAAACATGGAAACCAACACATGAAAACAACCCTCCTGATGTTAGCCAACAATCACATGCTTTTCCAAGGCATTTATCACAATAACATCCCAAACAGCATTGCAATTAATATGCAATTCCAATCAGCACCTTGAGTAGGATACCATCCTACTCACATCAAGGCCTTTGAGCTCCATCCCAAAACCCAGGATCCGTGTATTATTACCATACAAGCGGTAAAGCAATTTTAAAATGGCTTTTAACAACTAAACATTAACTTAGCTAATTTACTAAAGATCATTATGAAACACCTTTTCGGGAACTTAGTTTCTACTTGCACATGATAGAGCCCATCGAATCCAAGTGTTGAAACCTAGATTCTCTTATAACACCTGTAACAACCTTACCCCACCCTACCCTAGTGGGATGTGTTGTTACTGCTAATCTAACTGCTCTAATATTGTCAGAAGAATGGGATTAATATTATTATTATTATTTGTTCTTTTTTGGTCCTTTATTCATTTTAATTATCAATCCTCATTCTAGGGTTCGGATGAGTCCTCTTTGATTCCCAACTCTTCCAAAGAGTCTCCCAACCTTGATGTGTATATATATATATTAAATAAATGCCTATATAATGGTTGGAGGACATATGTCAATGCTTATATAGTGGTCGGTGGACATATGTTAGGCATAATAAATGTCGCGCATCTCCAATCAACATGTCTAACTGTGCATTAACCCCCCGGGCCAATGAAAACTTGCCACACAAGCCTGCTCAAAAAGTGCCCACCAGCACCATCCAATTCGACAATCACGATGAAGACAAAGTAATCAACGGTTAGTAGGTGAATCGTTGCAGGCCATTGCACCCGACCATTAATGGGAGGGTACCATGGCGCAATCATGGTTCCGGTTGTAGGTTCCAACACCCCCATCCGATGGTCTACAGCACTCCACCCATCCAACGGCTCATGTTAATTTCGCCCTAGTCTGCTAACACCTGTGCGACCTCCACATCAGCCCAACACCTTATCCTAGCGCTTCCCAAGTCTACTCCTCTTCGTGTCTTCAGGGAAGGACCTCTGAGACACGTGGAGCAGTGGGCCACACCTCTACACTTCATTGCTTCTAGTTGGCCCACGAGGTGGCAGAGCCACGTCACCCTGTGCTGAGCCATCCTAGCACCACCCCAACTTCCCTCCTTTTTGTACCACTAGGGTTAGGACCACCAAGACGCATCATCCCCATACCTTCACCCCGAAAAACCTAATGTGACTACTCCCTTTTTCGCCAGGATGGGACCACGGGGACACATCATCCTGGTCGCATCTTCCTGGCAGCTCTGAGCGTGTTATCCCTATGTGCTTTCAGGAGAAACCCTCAGAGACACATGGATTGATGGGCCACACCCTTGTGGTACAAAAAGGAGGGAAGTTGGGGTGGTGCTAGGATGGCTCAGCACAGGGTGACGTGGCTCTGCCACCTCGTGGGCCAACTAGAAGCAATGAAGTGTAGAGGTGTGGCCCACT
>Ga0068628_1001011_pt1 | contig 11171 bp, 6 predicted proteins | sample InSIn2gowninarea_FD_77431 | JGI IMG/M metagenome (GOLD analysis project Ga0068628, IMG submission 77431) | Clean room microbial communities from NASA Spacecraft Assembly Facility at Jet Propulsion Laboratory, Pasadena, California, USA -... ... | reverse complement strand
AATTGAGGAAAATCGATTTTTCTCTAAAGACTTCCAGAAAGGTCACTTGATGGAGTCAAGATGATCTTAGCCATCGACTGAGATGTGATCATGTTAGTTGAGATTCCAACAAGATATTATAAGAGTAGGTCAATGGGGTTTGGAGAAGACACACAAAAGACATAAGAGAGTTGAGCAATTTCACTTACCTAGTTGCAGAAATTCAACAAGTGCCCAGTTGAAGTAGAGGGAGACACTAGTAGAAGGTTTTAAATATATATTTGGGATAAGGATTATAAAGAGAATTTCCTTAGATTTTGTAGTATCTTGGTGATAGGAAGAGGAAGCCTAGTTTATCTATAGAGGAGGTTGAACAAAAACTAGTGCAAGTAGTCAGTTTGACAATACGAGTGGCAAAGGAGCTTGTTTTAGTGAGCTAGTGCTAGCTTTATCATCTAGAGGTAGAGAAAGTGGGCCAAGAGAAATGTTGGAGGTAGAAAAAAATGTAGGAGAGATATTCTAGGGGGTATATGAATTTCTTGAAGTAGGTAATGTGTATTTCTAATAGGCAGTGAGAGTAGCCAAAGTAAGTGCAAGTTTGTTGAGAGAGGCCAGATCAAGTTTCAAAGGGAGACTTTATGTCTCCAAACTATTTTTTGATAGAGATTATTATTTGCTAGAGATTTGCCAATATCATGAAAGTATATCATTGTAATCTCAATTTTTTTAATATTAATAATAAGAAAACCCTCATTTGATACGCTGGTTTTTCCTTCAGGGTTTTTCCAGGGATAGTTGTCCAATAATATTGGTGTCCAATTTTATCATGTGTGTGTGTGTGCATTATTTTCTCAGTTATGATATTTTATTTTCCACAACATATTTTTATTTGTGAATATTGAAGTAGTGGAGCGTTCATCATTTGTCATAAATAAATTTATAGGAGAAGAATAAACTACATAAGTTAGGAGAATAATACCCAGTAACTACAATCATGGAAATTTCACATTATATCAAAGCGATGTTGGTGCAGACCAGAGAGATCGTTGCACTAAAGAGAAGATCCAGTCTAGAGGGTTTGTCGCAAAGAGTTTGTAGGGTAAATCAATGGAAAGAAGATTTAGCACAGAGGGTTTGTAGTAAAAGGGTTGTGCAAGAGTAATTCAACACAATTCCTAGAAGAGAAAGCACAAGGGTTTCATAACCGAGTTTATTAATTTCTCTAGTTTATTTGAGTTCGCAGATATTCTAGAGATGGTCATAGTAGAATTGAGAAATTAGAATAGGTTGGATGGAGCATCCAAATTTTGTATTTAGAAGGCTAGGATGTTGTTTCTATTGGAAAAGCACAATCTGAAGGAGCTTGCTATAAAATTTATTGTTATGCCAACAAATCCCATCCAGTTTCATGAGTACAGAAGGGACAACACCAAAACTAACAGAATAATTCTTAATGGATTTAGTGATCACATATTTCCGCATATCATAGAGAAGGGGAACAATGAAGGAGATGTTGGATACCATCGCCAAGCTATAGTAAGATCCATCATAGAATAGGAAAATGATCAAAAAAAAAAACTGAGAACCATTGAAAAGATATAGGCACCTATTTCAGTAGGATGCATACTATTAGAGATGAAATTACTACGGTTGGATAGAATTCGACTGATGACGAGCTAGTGTGTATAAAACTCAATGGGTTTACCAAGGAATGGAGTACGTTCATCCAGGTGGTTTTTGGGCATGATAAGCTTCCATATTGGGATTACCTATGGAGTGATTTCACTTAGGAGGATTTGAGGCTCAACTTAGTTGAGGGCACTACTCATAGTAGTGGAGAGGCAATGAAGGTGAAGGAGGAGCAAGAGAATGTTTCTCTTGCAGAAAAGGAAAAGCAAAGAAGGGTCCCAACTAGCGACAAGACTTAAAAGGAGAAAATAAGAAGAAGGACCTGTCGAAGGTCAAGTGTTTTGATTGTGGTGAACTTTATCACTATGTTAGCTAATGTCCTAAGAGGATGAAGGAAAAGAAGGAGAAACAAAAATCAGCTTCTGTAGAGATCGAGGATTTGTCTTCCAGATTGGAGGATTAATTCAAACTTATAGCAACATTATCCTCAAAAGGAGGATGAGTATGACACTCCAGTATGCCAGCTTGGGTAGGGTCTAAGGAGGGAGCAGCAAGGAAATATAGATCATAGCCCAGGAGGGCTTGATTAGTAGATTTGATCTAGTTATTGTGTATGTGATTCTTTAGTTGGATAATTACTTTTACTATGGGAGCCCAAGTATTAATGTAGCGGTGAGATCGAGACTCGCTATCATAGTGATTTAGCAATGTGAAGGTAGTGCAAGGGCATCAATAATGTGAGAACATATAGTGTTGCGATAACATGGTGGACAATGATTTTCAAAGTATTTTATTCATAGAGATTTATAGGTTCTCAGTGGAAAATGGAGATATATTTGCAGAGGTAAGTTGCAGTCTCCTTAGTAGTGTGAGTTGACTGGAGCAGAGGGAGTTGCTAGAGAAATGAGGTAATTTTCTAGTTATATTTATTTACAAGGGAGAGTGAATTACTGAGGGGTCGAGGTGCTTCGAAGAGGTGAAATCAACTAGTAGAAGTGAAAGAATAAATTACCAGAAGTTTTTTAATTTACGACATATATTTGAAATATTTTCCAATCATAGATGTTGGACACCACTAGTATAGATAAATTTAGCTATAGCATGTTCCCAGATATCAACAGGTTGTGGATATTCTCACGCAGGCCATGGGTAAGGAAAAGTTTGTCTACTTTAGTGATTAATTGAGGGAAATTGATTTCTCTCTAGATACTTCTAGAAAAGTCACTTGATAGAGTCAAGATGATCTTAGCCACCAATTGAGATTTGATCATGGTTGTTGAGAGTCCAACAAGTGATTATAAGAGAAATTTGACAAGGTTTGGAGAAGACACAAGAGGGTTGAGCAGTTTGACTTACCTAGTTGTAGTGATTTAGCAAGCGTGCAGTTGAAGCAGATGGAGACATAGAAAAATGGTTTTAGCAGAGATTTTAGAGAAGGATTCTAGAGAGGATTTCCTCAGATTTTCCAGTGTTTGAGTGACAAGAAGAGGAGGAAAATTTTATCTATAAAGGACATCAAAAACAAGTATTGCGAGTAGTTATCTTGACAATGTGTGTGGTAGTGGTAGAGGAGCTGAATTCAGTGAGCTAGTGCCAGATCTATCATATTTATGCAGAGCTAGTGTGCCAAGAGTAGTCTTGGAGGGAGAAAAACTTGTAGGAGACACATTATAGGGGTTGTATGAATTTCTTGAAGCAGGTAGCGCGAGTAGCCAAAGGGGGGGTTGAGTTGACTAAGAGAGACCAGATTGAGTTGCAAAGGGAGATTTTGTGTCTCATATTATTATTCATTAGATCTTTGCCAGTATCAGGAAGTAATATCATTACACTCTCAAATTGTTGAAGATTAATAATAATAAAACCCTCATTAGTTGCACTAGTTTTCCCTTCTTGGTTTTTCCAAGGACAATTGTCCGAAAATATTAGTGTCCAATTTTATTGTGCGTGTGTGTGCGCGCATTATTTCTTTAGTTCCAATATTTTATTTTCTGCAACATATTTTTATTTATGAAGATTGCAGTAGTGAATTATTCGTTATTTTCAATAAATATATTTATAGAAGACAATTAAACTCCATAAGTTAGGAGAATAATACCCAGTAACTCTAATCGTGGAAATTTCACAGGGACTTTTGTATACTCATTACTTTCTTTGAGAATCGTCTTATTTTTCCATAACTTGGACAAAAATTGATGGACTTGGTGGAGAAGGAAGGTTATTATTACAACATGGAAGAAACTTTTCATTGGAGTCACCATATAGATCTTCATGGAATTTTGGGATATTTTTACTAGATTCTATTAGGAGGCAGTTTTACCATGAAGGCCCATGTTTCAGCCATTGGTTGTGAGAAAAATATTCCATAATATTCTAGGGAAAAATTGACAGTTTATGTTGAAATTGTAGCAAGGAATGACTTCTTTAGCTTGCACCTTAGTCAAATATGCTAATTTGAATTCAGTGTCATAGATATTTGAGTTAGATATCAATTAACATGTGTGATGTGGCCTATCACTAGTTTATTGTCTTTTAATTCAAGTTAGATAGATTTTAGTGAGTTGTGCACTAGTTGATTGCTAAAATTTAGCAATCTAATTGAATTTAATCTATTGTCTGCCAATTAACTAATCTCTAGTTCTAGAATAGAGATATACTTGAGTTTAGTTGAGTAGTTTGAATTTTTGTTAACTCAACTAACTCTCAATTAACTTGCTCCAGTTGCTAAAATTATCTCTAGTATGTCATGCAATTCAAATTTCCTATTGAGATTAGATGAAGGTGCAATTATATTTATTCATTGTACAAAGGTTTTTGTGTAGAGGCTTGAGGATCAAGCAAAGAAAGTTCTCTTGGGAATTGTGCAAGGAAATAGGAGAAATTCTTATTTTTTAGGGGCAGAATTGTGCTAGGAAATAGGAGGCTCCTAGCAGGAATTATTTTCCTAAGTTTTGGGAAATTCTTGTAGAGACTTGATCAGTATTGCAGGAATATTTAGGCTTGAAGCATATTCTTTTTAATAGATCATATTGCTCAGTTGATTTGATACAAGCAAGAGTGGTTTTTCCTAGTTAGGTTCCCTAGATAAATTTTGTGTTCCATGTGTGGTTGTGTTTCTATTCATTATTTTCTTTCCACATAATTTTGGTAGAGAAATCCTGTGTCTTTTGAAGATCAGTGTTCTCTCATTAGTAGTTGCAAGGTTTAAAGGATTCTCTACATGGTATCAGAGCCGAAAAAAAGATAGAGACTAATTTCCTTGATCATATCAAAAGCACATTGAAGAGGTGGCCAATTAATGCAAGAATTCTACAAGTGCAGGAATCATGTTAGTCTATGGTTTGAGGAAAAAGAAAGCCCTAAGAAGAGTGATAGTGGCATCTAATATGTCACAAATATAGGGAAATTCTGAAAGGTTGGACATTGCTCACAAACATAGTTGTGAACAATGAATTTCGTATGCAGTATGAAACAACTTAAAGATATCAAGTACATTAAGCATGAAAGGAGCCATGGATTATTAGGAGGTAGATTCATGAAGCCATAGTTCAGAGAATATCCATAAGACCCTATGTGCAGACTTATTAATAGAGCTAGAATGTTTTTAGTGGGAAGATAAGTGAGCCAAATTTTAGTGACACAAAAGGAGCTGTGATAATAGATAGTGGCAAATTGTGGAGCTAGAGATGCATGCCTTCAGAGGGAGCAACTATGTCAACAGAGAACTTGGTAGATTTTAAGATTTATCTAAGTGGACAAGGTTATTCAAAGAATCCCTTCCTTACTAAGAGGGAGTGTTGAAATTGTAGAAAGGAATGGATTTTTCGACTTGTGCCTTAGTCAAAGATGCTAATTCAAATTCAGTCTCATAGATATTTGATTTAGTTGTTAGTTAACATGTGTGATGTGGCATATCACTAGTTTATTGTTAGTTAATTTGAACTAGATGGATTTCGGTGAGTTGTGTGCTAGTTGATTGCTAAAATTTAGCAATCTAATTGAGTTAACTCTAATATATGTTAGTTAACTAATCTCTAGTTCTATAATAGAGATAGACTTGATTTTAGTTAAGTAATTTGAATTTTTTTAACTCAACTGATTCTCAGTTCATTTTTTCCAGATGCTAAAATTAGCTCTAGTAGGTCATGCAATTTGAATTCTTATTGAGATTAGATGAAGGCAGAATTGTATTTATTCATTGTACACAGGTTTTTGTGTAGAGGCTTGAGGATCAAGCAAAGGAATTTTTCTTAGGAATTGTGCAAGGAAATAGAAGGCTCTTAGCAAGCCATATTTGCCTAAGTTTTGGGTAATTCTTATAGAGAGTTTATTATTATTGCAAGAAGCTTTAGGCTTGAAGTAGATTCTTTGTAATAGACTAGATTGCTGAGTTGATTTAATACAAGAAATAGGGGTTTTTCCCAGACGGTTTTCCTAGATAAATTTTGTGTTCTATGTGTGATTGTGCCTTTATTCATTGTTTTCTTTCTGCAAAATTTTTGTAGAGAAATCTTGTGTCTTTTGTAGATCAGTTTGCTCTCATTAGTAATTGCAAGATTTCAAGGATTTTCTACATTTTAATTCCTCCACAAATGAGGAAATTCTCACCTGAGGTGTGCCAAGACTTATTAAGTGTTAGAGGGGATTTAAAATAATGTCATGATTCATATTATTAAATGCATTATTCATTAGTTGATTAAATATACTGGAAGTCCCAAATAACCTTGTGCACAATATACAATCATTTAGAAAACTATCTAATAAATCACTACAATTATTTTAAAGGAGATACATAACATGACAACATTCAATCACTAAACATATAAGTATAGCCCCGCAACACTCACATTATATTATTTCAAGAACTGAGCCATTACAATATAGATCTACAAAATTTCATAATATATACTCAAGATTATGCCAAAATGAAACAAAGAAAGTGTGGATTACATTCACAATACATGTAACAAGACTAAAATCTCATTTTGACAGTATGTCGGCATAACTCTCCTTATTTTCTCTCTTCGCTTGATCCATGTAGCTTTTATAGGTTTTCTCAACTATTTTGATCCTGCTCACTTGATCGATTCCAACTTGATCTCCAAGTGTTTTGGTCCACTCCCACTTTGATTCCTTCAAACTTAGTATCTCGATCCTTCTTCTATGGCCTTGACATGTCTTGAGGTAACCACTTTCTTTCTCAACTTGTTGCTTTCTTCCTTTCTGGTCCCACTTTCTAGCCTTCCTTTCCATCTACCCTTCCCTCTTTCGATTATCATCTTCATGGCTAATTTATGGAAACAAATTATCAAAACCATCCAAAATATGAAGGACCCAAGAGGCCCCGACCATAGTCTATTGACTCACCCTTAAGTCAATCCTTTGTTTTCATGCTCGGTCCTTCTTGCAGTTGTGCAACTATTGTTGACACTCTTTCTCCTTGTTTTGTTGCTTTTCATTAAAATCAAGGACCAAACTTCGATACTTTATGTAAGGTTTCAACTTTGAAAATGTGGTAGTCATCCATCGCATATTTCCAGGTGGAAAGTATATTAGTATCATGTTTATTGAATTGAGTGGTAGTCTAAACAATTGGCAGTAAAGGTTGCAAGGAGAGCAAGGTATTCCATTGGATGTCTGCATCATGATTTAGTTTACAAAGCTTCATAAATTTAGTTTTGGTGATAGGATGAATTTCGCGAATAAAAGTATAACTATATGTGAGTCCTCCTCTAACACATGAATTTTATTATTTTGACAGTGTTGTAAATATGTCAACAAAGGGGGTCTCCCCTATGTGAAGTACTAACTAGAACTCACACTGTTTCGAGTAGAATCCTGATTTGGATAATAGGCTTGACCACCATTATTCTTAGATATTTTCGTTGGCTACAATTATCAACACAAGAGATTATGCAAGCAATATTTAAAACAAGCAAGTTGGCACTATGAAGCATAAAATTGTAATGTATAAAAGGTTCTTCCACAAATGGAGAGAAAGAGTGGGCCTTTAAGAGAAAATTATTCTAGTAAAGACACACAAGAGCATTGAAACAATCGTTATTTAACCTGAGAAATAGTTCACATAGTAACAATGATCATGAAAGAAAGTAATGATGCACATTCAAATATATATACACTAAAGCTAACAAAATAGTTCATTTTCTCTAGTATGTATGAACACAAACATATACCACAAACATTAAAATAATTGCCTTAAAACATCTACATTACATGCATGAAAGTATGTCAACTCCGAGAGCTTCAAATATTAAGTAAAAGTTCCAAAATACACAATTACAATTTTGCAGTACTAGCCCCAATAGTGGAACTTTAAGTCACCACCTGCTCCTCCAAAGAATGATCTTCTCTCCTATGCCAAGCTAGAGAAGCCAAGGTGAAAAGTCCTTTTGCTTGAGCTATAAAGGTTTATTTATAACAAATGAGGTGACTATTCACCTCCCATGTGACTCTTGACCTTCCTCATGACTCTTTAGTTTCCATGTGACTTTTCAAAATCCTATGTGAACTTTCAGCTTCTACATGACTCTAGGAATTTCTAGTGACTCTTCCCATTCCATGTGGGACTCTTGGGCTTACACATATTTTACATTTTCTCATTTTTGAAATTACGATATTACATTCCACAAATTGAAGCAAAATACATTGACAAGATGTGACTTTTATGATGATACTTTGGGAAGCCATGACTTAGCAACAATGACATAACACTTAATTGTAGTGTATCAATCCCAATCTCTTCCTTTTGCTTCTATGTCATCAACTCTTCATGATAGAATTGAATTGTACTTCATCTTCACCCTTCAAAGAGTTTGGATAAGTATTGGAACCTTCTACGTCAACATCGAATTGCATCTCTCTATCGTGGTCTAAGGTTCCCTTACTCCTACATGGTAGCATATTTGTGTCTTACCTCCATAAGCGCCCTTCTTGTAACCTCTTCTTGATGACCTCGTTGATCATCATCTTTCCCTGATAGGATGATAGAACTTGCAAATTAAGTCCACTCATGACAAGACAACATCAACCCCAAAATCACCTGGTTTATCATGTTCATGCAAGGTATTGGTTATGATGGAATGTTGCGCAAGTAATGAGAGGAGGGGCTAGGAATTGCACAAGTTGCCACTATAGGGAGCTAAGGCATGACCCTATTGTCCAATGGGATTGCTTAATGTTTAGTAAAGGGAAGGTTCATCAATACATTGCACAATGGGAAAGTGTAGAGGATAAGATTCACATGCTTGCTCCCCGAGAATGTGCATTGCACAGTGCTCAAGGAATGGAATCCAAGGATTACATAATTGAGCAAGGTATATACAAAGGGATGACCCCATTATCGATTATGAATGAACAATGCACAGTGAAGGTAGGGCTGGTGAAGTGAACTTCTCAGTTGAACACTGCAAGTAGTCATTGGTTGAGTTAATGTGCTCTAGAATTGCACAGTGTGCAATTTGAAGACATTATCTTCTACGATTGCATAGTGTGAAATTCCAGGAGGTAAGAACTTCATCATTGTGCCTTAGAATTCACAGTGCGCAGTATACTCGGGGTTGAGGATTGATCATTGATTTCACAAGTTGTGAGGACAAAGAGAGCTCCAAAATTGACTATGTGTGGGATCAGTGAGACAAGAGAGTAAGAGTAAGAGCATACAACAAGTCCTAAACATGATCACACACATATACAACCAAGCACATCACCAAAATATATACAACACCCAAAATCAACATGTATACAATGAGAGAACAGCAAGACAAAACTTATCTCCAAGTGTGACACTTAAAATATACTTTTATCACACAAGTGTCGACTACAAAGAGAAAGTGTGCACACCTTGAGAATGGGTTCAATGCATGTCCCTATGATAGATAGGATCTACTAATGAAATAGAATGCACTGGAGTTGCCTCTAAATGTGTGTGAAAGTGCTCTTAGGATATGTGAAAACAAGCAAAAGAAACACATGCATGAGTGAAAGAAACACATGTGAAAACAAGAGAAAACACAAGCGACACATACAAGAATGAAAAAAAGGAAAATTGAAACTTTCAAAATATAGAGCATACAAAAACAACACATGTAATAACAAAAGAAAGCATAAGCAAAACTTACGAAAAAAATAAGTGACAATTGAGAAACTCACTGAGACAATGGGGGATTTGCAACCATGAGTGAGAGAATTCTCCTTGTAATCCAAATGTGCACAGATCTCAAAAGTGAAAGATGAATGTGAGAGTGAGATCTGGAATGAACTCTTTACATAGGGAGAGCATACATGCAAAGAGAGTGTTAGCTCTCGATTTTGACCCTTTTTTATCTTACCTATTCCATCATTTTACTATCCTTTATCACTATATTCTTATCATATTTACAACAATTTACCTATTTTTTCACACCAAGGTAGATTAATTATGTTTTTTTATAGAGTTTTTAGTAAAAATTGAGCATTAAAATTCATTTTTGGTAGAAACAGAATTTCCCATAATGGCTTTATTAAATTCATATGTGCAGGACACTTGGGCATGAAATTAAGGCATATTTGAAAACTACGGGAACCAAGGATGGAGGGATACCTATTGGCTCACTCTAAATCAGTTAGAATAGGCTCAGTCAACACTGGTCAAACTGGACTAGTCACACAGGAAATCCCCTGATTCAGGGGCAGTTTTTGGATTTTGTGGGATTTTTCCATATTTTGTGTAACAGAGGGATGAGGTCGACATTATGAGATGGAATAGGACTCTTATTAGTTGTTACAACAATTATAGCTAATATTATTATATTTTTAGCCTATTTAAGCAAAACTACCAAGCAACTATGGATATATTTTGACTATTATTTTCTGAATACAATTGTAGACTTGCCTTCTATTTCTTGTGCCTACATTTCCGTGTGATGTGAATGGTGATTTTTTGTAGTTGACTATCTTAATTTGTACCAGGAAAAGGTGGAGGGTCCCCATTCTAAGCTAAGTACACTATTGTTAAATTATGTGCATAAATATATGTTAGCATTTTTATTTTATGTGTTAATATTGTGAATATTTCTTGCATAAACTAAGTTACTTGCTTGTCATGGTTATTGAGATAGCGGAAATGATTTCTCTCAAATGATTAGCTTCAATAAGGAAGGACAAACCAGGTCTCTAAGTTAAAGCCTCTTCTTTGTTAACTAAGATTGAATTGAAATCAATATTTATGCAATCATTTCTTCCTACTTTCTTGAATCAAATGTTTTATGCTTTGGTAACTTAGATTGGTGAAATTGGTTTTGTTGAATGAACAAAAACAATAAGGAAGGATAACCAGGGCCTCTAAGACAAGAAGCTATTCCTTGTTAACTAAAATTGAATAAAATCAGTATTCATTTTTTCATATACTTCATAGATTATATTCTCTATGCTTTCTTCATATTCAAAAATTCACACTTGTAGCTTTACATTTTCAAGTTGTAATATGCATTTCTTCATTTTTTTAGTATAATTACTTCTTAAACTAGTTAGATCTAAGATCCATATACTTTGGGTGTGTTTCTAAGTTT
>Ga0068628_1001010_pt1 | contig 11177 bp, 12 predicted proteins | sample InSIn2gowninarea_FD_77431 | JGI IMG/M metagenome (GOLD analysis project Ga0068628, IMG submission 77431) | Clean room microbial communities from NASA Spacecraft Assembly Facility at Jet Propulsion Laboratory, Pasadena, California, USA -... ... | reverse complement strand
TGTCCAACACCTGATCAATAAAGGGCAAGGGGAAATGATCTTTTTGGGTGGATTTGTTTAAAGCTCTATAATCCACACACACTCTCCATTTCCCGTTTTTCTTAGGTACTATCACCAATGGAGAAACCCATTCACTGTCAGATATGGGATATATAAACCCTGCATCAAGCAACTTTTGAAGTTATTCCTTAACAATTTCCCTCAAGTTGGGATTAATTCGTCACTGGGGTTGACAGACTGGTCGGGCTCCCTCCTTAATATAGATACGATGAGTACATAATTCAGGAGAGATCCCCTTCATGTCTGTATAGTACCATGTGAATGCTTCCTTGTTCTCACAAAGCAACTCCATTAGCTGTTGTGTTTCAGCATCAGATAAATTGGGGTTTATGTTTAATGTTTTTCCAGGTTCGATTTCTACTGTTATGCTTTTAGAGGAGATAGCAGTTGATGTTTGAGGTAAATCTTCAGATTTAAGCTTTTGCTGTGTTTCAGGATACAGAATTGTAGTTAACTGATTATGTGCTTCAGAAGTAACTGAGGAAGGTTCGGAAATAAGATTACTAATTACTTCATCTTCTGTGGTATCTTTAAGAGTTAAGGCTTGTCCAATGGTCAAGATGGGTTGAGTATCATTATCCTCATAGTCTAACCATATAGAATCATCATTATTAATCATAGGTGTAGCATGAGGGTACAGCGTAAGCTGCTTAGTTTCACAACCATTAGAAATTGTCATTGAACCTGATCTACAGCTGATAAAAGCATCTGCTGTAGCCAGCCAGGGTCCCAAAAATTAGAGGATGCCCCCACAACTTTGCTTTAGTCTGTAACACCACAAAGTCAGCTGGGTAATTCCAGGATTCAACTGAAATGATCAGGTCTTCAATAACCCCCTCTGGTTTGATTGTGGAACGATCAGCTAATTCCAAGATAGTTGGTGTTTCTCTAATTACATTTTTCAATTGTAACAATTGTGCAGTTTCAAGGGTCATAATGTTTATAGCAGCACCTAGGTCTACCAGAACTCGCGAAACAATAGTTTTTCCAACCTACACTGTGACTGTAGGGTGACCAGGATCACCATAATTTACAGGAGGAACTTTTCCTGACATTAAAGCAGCTAGATCTCCCATCACATGAACTGTAAGGGGATCTTTAGCCTTCCTACCAGGTTTCTTGATGCAAATGTCTCTAACGGTTCTGGCATAGATTGGTACATCTCTGAGTGCTTGTAAAAGTGGATTTTTAACATACAGATTCTGCAATTCCCCTAAAAGGTTAAAAGCAGGCGGCTCAGGCATCTTAGTGAGAGCCAAGCACTCAGGGAACGGTGGTTCTGCTGTTTCAGCAGTTCCATTGGAAGATGGCTTAACTGTTTCAGCAGTTTTATTAGAGGGTGGGTTGACTGTTTCAACATCCTTATTAGATGATTTACTCTGTTCTGCTTCTTCTTTATCAGAGTCGGAAGAGGTAATATCATCTATAATTGGCTCAACTACTCTCCCAGATCGTAAATGAATATCGTTACATTGCACAGGAGATGTAGGCAGGTTCTGAATGTCGATAACTTGCACAGCTTTATTGTTATTAGGGTTAGGGTTCGGTTGTACAGGCAGCTGAGGCTTCATGGTCTGATTATTCGGCGGGGTACCTGTTGGAAGAGAAAGTTGTTGCTGGAACTGAGGAAATTGGTTTGTGAATGGAGTCTGTTGAGCTCTCCAATTTGGGTTCCATTGGTTAAAATAGGATTGCTATAGAAGCCAGGGAGTCCACATTGCAGGGTCTACAAAGGGAGGGTTTATTTTCTGCATGGGTGGGAAATTCATTTGATTAAAGGGTGGGTATTGCATTTGGTTAAAGGGCAGGTAATTTTCTCGATTAAAAGAAGGATAATTATTCGAATGATTAAATGGCATACTAGAATTCGTACCTTGTCCTCGTGGTTGCCATTGCCTCCTTTGTGTCAACAAATAAATTGCTTCAGCTTCTTCCTTCGTTGGTTGTAGCGCTGCCTTTATCCCTGGTAAAGAGGGGCATTGTTGAGTTTCGTGGTCCTTTTCACAAATGGTACAGATTGGCACCTTGTCCAGTGGGCATTCCCTCAATGGATGTTTTTCCCTGCATTTAGAGCAGAAGATGGCCAAAGCAGCTTCTACCTCTGCCTGTTTCTTTTTAACCTGCAAGGTATCAATCTGTGAAGCAAAAGAACTTAACATTTCAGTCTTGAATTCCTCAAGTAGATTACCTATTTCAGCTCTTGTTGCTCCTCCACTAGCTGATTTCTGGACCCTTGAATAAGTACTATCCCTGCTCTTTGATTTATTTGCAACTCCTCTTGAAAACCTCTTGCAGAGGTTAACAATTTCGTCATACGATTCTTTAGATATATCTCCTTTACCAAGCATATTTAACATATCTAAACAATCATCCCTTACCCCTTTCAATAATATTGTTTTGAGAATATCTTTACTTACATCAGGGTGCTCAGATCTCTGCAGATTATACTAGAGTCTTTCCACAAAGTCCTCCAGATTTTCATCCTCTTTCTGAACCATCTTGAATAATTCCTCCCTTTTTTCTCTCGTCCGGCAATAGTCTTGGTATTTGGCTAGAAATTTCTCCTTCATCTGATCCCATGTTGTGATCACATGACCTCCCAAGCTCATAAATCATCTTAGTGCATTTCATTTTAATGTTGCTGGAAACAACTTCAATTTCTGAGCATTATTAACATAATCATAGCTTCTACACAATATATCAAATTCGAAAAGAAACTCATCAGGGTCTTCAGAGGATAAACCATGGAAATTGGGTAATGCTGAAAGTGGGATATTCTTCATAGGAGTTGCTCCTTTGGGGAGTTCCCTAATAGGGAATTCCAGGGTGGAGAGAGAATTTTCTCCCCTTCCTTCTCCTCTACGACCTCCACCAAAGATTCCATCATTGTTATCCTCCATTGGTTGTTTTCCTGATGCGCTTGCCTGGTCTTCAGTGTTTTCTGTTGGACTCTCAATGTCCTGAACTGGTTCCTCAACTTCAATACCTTCTATTGGTTCTTCAATATTTTCTACTGGTCCTTCGACTTCCTCCACTGGTTCCTCAATGTGTTCTTTTGTTTCTATAATCCTTTCAGGTCCCACTACTTCCTCCGTTTTATGGTCCATTTGGAAAGAGTGTTGGGTCTGTGGCCTTCGAGAGCTTAACCTCTGGGATGTCTCAGCTTTTGAAATAATATCATCGATGAAAGTTTTTCTTCCTCCTCTTCCTTTGCCCTTGCCACCTGTAGGATTAGTTTTCTTGCGTCCTCTCATGCATTCTGCATATCTACAGAAAAATCATCAGTACTTTTAAAATCTATAATTGCCTTCCCCGGCAACGGCGCCAAAATGTTGGTCACTTTAATTGCTTATTGAATTAAACAACAAAGTGCGACATTAATTGTCAACCCAGGGAAGTCTTGTTATTTCAAAGGAAACTGCGTACTATATGCACTCACTTTTAAAAGCAACAGAAGTCGTAGTACAAACAAATAACACCTTAAATTAACAAACTGAAGCGCCACTCTGCATTACAACAATTACACTCTGTTGCAGATAGCTATCAGAAAAATGCTTAATTTCACGCAAAGAAATGGAAAGAATCAGTCTGCAAAAGAAAACAATGGTTGTGCTGTAACAGAGAGTCAGGACCCTATCCCCAGAGCGGGAATCTCCAGCACCTGCCTTTGATTAACTAGCTTGCCAATTCACTCTGTAACTTAATCACCGGTGAAACACTCATATAACAATCAATTGAGAAAGAAACAGAGTTTCAGCAAAGGTATTATAAACAATGTTCAGCAAACAGTACGTGTTAACAAGGCATGAATAAAAGAAACACTTAACACACTGCAGAAATGTAATGGGTGAATCTTGTGATGAAGGTGGGCCCTATCCTTCTCACAAGATTCCCCAGGAAACAAGAACTAGAAAAAGATGTTCAGAACAAAACTTTATTCATCCATCAATATGTCATATTACAAAAAGAATTCCAGTCCTGTTCCTTCAGCTAAGTCTTTTCCACAGTCTGTTCCTCCCCCTCTAATGTAGATGTCTCTTCTTTATAGAGAGGAGACATCTATTACAAAATATTTACATTGTTTTAACCCATTATACAAAAATAGGGAAATCAATTCCCTGTCAACAAAATGCTATTACAGCAATGTTGTCTTTAGATTATAAGCGTTACATCCAGTGTAACAGCTTCCTCGGTGATCAGTTCTGGTTCCTTTGCTACTGTCAAATTTAGAACGCAAATCTCAACTGTTTCAGCATCATGATTCGTGTGCCGTTTCTGCTATTTCAGCAACTACAAAAATAGTCTTCCAGGTTGTTTCAGCATTGCGGACTACACATCATTCTTTAACTGTTTAGCACTTTAATAATTCAAAGATTAACTATGAAGATGTCGTGATTATATGCTAAATAATTAAACGTATAGTGATGAGAAGAATCATTACATACCTTTGAGATAATTGGGTTAAAATACTAACAAAGGCTTTTAAATATAAGTTGAAAGGGATGGTATCATAGCAAAATATATGGTCAAAAAGGGACAATATGAGGTCCTAACAGTATGTATGTATATATATATATATATATATATATATATATATATATCGAGAGAGAGAGAGAGAGAGAAACTGTAATCAAGAGAATTGGTTGATAAAAGGACACCGTACTAATATTTGGATAGTCGTATATGTAGAAAAATCTTTTAAATATGTGATATGTACATAGAAGGAGATAGAAAAATAATTGTAAACTATGGTTAAAAGAAGAATTAATAAGGAAATAACAAATTATATAGAACAATTAGAGAGTATACAATTGAAAGTAATATTAATAAGAGAATTTTAACTACCCAAGAAGCCAGAAATGCACGAAAACACCTAGGAATAGTGCATAAAAGATGAGAAATCGTCAACATTACATAAAATGGAGAAGAATAAAATTGATCAAGGCTAAAATCAGGAGTTAAAATAGGTAATCCCTCAAGAAATAGGGTAGAATACCCTAAAGAAAAACAAATAAATCCTTGATTTGACATAAATCTTAAAGATGAAATGGTCTCAGAATTGTATGGGATTGTATTAGTATTGTTGTTTCATTAGAAACCTCACTAGTTAGAGTTTTATGGAACCAAAATAACCATAAAAACGATCATTTAATTACACAATGATTGTAATGATGCAATCATAAAAATTGGGAATAGATTGAAAAGAAATGATTTAGAACAACCAACATCAAGAAAAATATTTTGGCTGAATCATGCAACCATAGTTATGAAGGAAAGAACCCCTAACTTAAATTTTTTTGGTTGATGCAGTGTCATCCTAAATCAATGAAAATAATTATACTAGCATAGTAAGACAACAAATGCACATAGAAATGTAAGGACAAGAGACCCCATGGGTTATATATGGGAGCTAGACTCACTTAAATTTCATCAAGAACCTGCAACGCAAGACAAACTGAAAAACTGAAGGGATTGAGTTAAAGGAAAGTGGATGAAGTGTAGAACGAATGTTACAGATATGTCAAACCACCCTTTAACAACATGTGCTGGTAATGTGAGTCCTTTATTTTTTGTTCCTCTTACTTTTTTGGTCTATGATGTTGGTAAGAATGAAGATGGGAATATAAATACCTTAAACTATTATTTCTACTATGTAAATGATACAAAATACTATGAAAGACAATTAGACATTCTATATGTTGATTTTCACGGTAAAAACATTGGATGTCATCCATATCATTTGACATAACTAATGTATAAAGGTACAAAAATACCTACTATTATATACCTACTATTATTGTTATGCTATAATGAAATTACTAACCTTGTTAGATGCATGTTGATAGTTTTTTGGGTGCAAGTTGATAACCTTTTATGGGAGGTTTGAATAAAAATGTAAAACACATGTTCCCTTGTTAGATGCATGTTGATAGTTTTTTGGGTGCAAGTTGATAATCTTTTGTGGGAGGTGTGAATAAAAATGTAAAACACCTGTTTAAGATGCTGATAAATGAGCATGACATGAAAAAGACAGTAGAGTTTACTTAAGAATTGAGCCATTAATCAAAGCATAGTGCAATAGGAAGCACTTTAACATTGAGTAAACCATAATGAAGGAAAAAAAGAAGAGAAATGCAAGATGTTTCTTTTCCGTCTTTAAAAAAGATGGAATTGAAGAAAACACTGAGGACGGTTATTACTTCAAGGGGGAAGATGTAACACCCCTATGGTCTAATTGATGGTCCTAGCCCACGTAGACCTTCTCCACGAACAACAATGCGGGAATTACGTGGCAGTTAATAATGAACAGCAGATTTCTTTTGGATATAAGTCGATTTCGCCGGTGGTTGAATTTATGGATACTGTAATTGTCCTTTGTACCTGTATAGATGATTGGTACCTCTGCCGTCCGTTGATTACCAACTGTCCTCCCTCGGATTTCTTGTCCCGCCTAGGTATGGGCAATCAAACCCTCACTTGGTCGTTTGGTTTGCACATTTCGTTTGGGTTCTGTATGCTCTGCATGCTCAGTGGTTTCTAGAGGTTTCAACCTGGGGTTCCGCTGCTCATCCTCTGACTCGGAATGCTGCTCGAACGTTGCTCCTCCTGGTTTGTTGACAATGTCGACTTGGTAAGGTCCGGTCTCCACTGTTCCATTCTTATCCCTGAGTGTTCACTGGATGTCTATGGTCTGCAGTTGCGTCTCTGTGCTTCCTGTAAATAATTGTATTAATGCCTGTGGTTTTCCTCTCTCTGTCACTGTATTCGATTACTCGTGGGAGCTGCTTCAGATGTCCGTCCTCAGGGTTTTGTGCATCCCTCCTCGTTCTTAGGCAGGATATGGTGTCAACTTTCACCGGTGCCTTCGTCACTCACAAGGTATGTTCTCCGGTTCTATGCTATCAGCTTTGGCATTTCCTTCTCTCAGCTAGCTAATGTATCGGCTCCTTCGTGAGCAGGGTATTCTGGTGGAACTGCTTCGGCCATGGCTCGCCAATGTCAGGTAAACACTTACAGATATTTGATGTCGTCCTGTTATATGCTTTGTCCCTCCTTGCGAACCATTTCTTATTTTTATGACACTGTTTTGTGACTGCAGGTCTGGTTCCTCGAAAGGATTCGGGGCCTGGTGGCTTGGTTGGCTACTCGAAGTGATTTGAAGCCTGGCGGCTTGGTTGTCCCAGCTTGTCATGGGTAGCAACGTTTCTATTCTCTGGTCGCTTTTGTTTTTGTTTTTTCAAGTCTGGTCGGGTTTTGTCAAGTCGGTGTGTCAATGGCTTGTTGCGTCGCTGACAGTTACAGTCTCGGCTGTAGGGTTTACAATTGCTACTTCTCTATTTGGTGTCTGTAATTATGTCAAGGGTTTCTAACCCCGTGTGGTATCTTGCCCCAATTTGTCAAGGAATTTGGCACCGAATTTGTAACTGTTGAATGGTTTTGGTTTTGACCGATATATATGAAATGAATGCACAGAAATTTCTATTTTCTCTTCTGTATAAATTTAAACGCATAGAGCTATGAATATTCATCTGTTGTGCATGCCTGGCAATGTCTGAGATTAATTACTCGCTTGTCGTTTGATTTGGGTCGGGTCTTGATAATTCCGCTTGTAGATTTCTTGTAAACTGTAAGTGGCTTTTCGTCCCTCGTCCTGGGGGTTCCTTCGTGTGCTGTCTAGACTTAATTCTCTCATTGGACCAGCGTAGCTCGATTTACATATAACCATACACCTGTGAATTAGGTCACACACAAAACTATACTATACATAAGAGGAAAACGGATGCTATATTTTATAACAACTCAAAACAATCTAGAGACGCCGGAAAGGATAGAGTGCATAGAATTTTTGTAACAATTAATATTTTCATTACCCAGAAAATTGAAGAAGAAGGACTATTGTGTTCTGTTCCCCTTTTAACAACTGTTAGGTGACTGTCAGTTTCTTTTCAACCGTTGTCGGTTATGTTTTGATTAGTTACATCAGTTTTGTTCAGAACTTTTTCTTTGTCGTTCGTCATTAACACAAAGACAAAATTGGCTGTTTTAAAACTCTAATCCTAACTAATTATAATTTCTACCATTCCTAATTATTGTTCAGTTACTTGACTTAGACAGCTTAATCAAATAAAAGAAAAAAAACAAACACATTATCCCTTCAGCAAATTTACTCCTCCGTCCCCTTCAGAGACCAAATAGCCTTCCTTTTACCTCGTTCCGTCAGCCAGATGCTCCTGCATTAGGCTCCCGGGGTAAGAAAAAGTCATGGCTCCGTTCCATGAGCTCCTCCACAGAATAACCAGCCTTCTGTATCTGCGCTGCGTCGAGCCACGAACTGTCCTCGATTGGACGGTTTTTCCACTTGACGAGGTATCGTAGATACTCCTTCCTGCGAGTCTTCTTGGCTACCTGGGTATCAAGAATCTTCTCAATCTCATGGGGCTGAACCGAAGGCATGTGCCTCATCCAAGAACTGTCTCCAACTTGGGTGTCCTGTTCTGGCCGTACCACATTGTCGTCCTCTGAGTTGGCAGTATATGGGAACAGGTCTGCCACATTGAAAATGGGTGATATGCCTATATCAAGTGGCAGCTGAATTTCATAAGCATTGGCTGAGAACTTGCGCAAAAGTTTACAGGGACCAATCTTCTTAAATTTTAGCTTATTATACGCGCCCTTAGGAAACCGTTCTTTGCGCAAGTGTGAAAGGACCTCATCACCTACGTTAAATTGGATTTCCCGTCACTTTAAATCTGCCAGTTGTTTGTATTTCTGCACGCTGTCCTGCAACTTTAACTTCACCCATTCATGTAGTTCACTCATCGCTTCAGCAAAATCTTCTCCATCAGCACTCCTCCGCTCCAACTTTCCCAAATCTCGTAGTTCATGTATCCCCCGAGGATGCATGCCGTACAGGATTTGAAATGGACTGTGTCCAGTGCTGCGATTTGGCGAATCGTTATAAGCGAATTCTGCCTAAGCGAGAGCACGATCCCATAACCGTGAATTTTCCCCAGTCAAACTCCGTAACAAATTTCCCAAACTCCTGTTTACCACTTCCGTTTGTCCATCAGTCTGCGGATGATATGCAGAACTGAAATTCAACTGTGTCCAACTTTTTCCACAGGGTGCACCAAAAGTGTCCTGTGAATTTTACGTCCTTGTCAGAAATAATAGATCTGGGTAGGCTGTGTAATCTAACAATCTCTGTGAAAAACAGGTGAGCTACATGAGTAACATCACTAGTTTTCCGACAAGGGATGAAATGCGCCATTTTTGAAAATCTGTCTACCACCACCATCACTGAGTCATATCCTCGCTACGTTCTAGGCAATCCCAAGACAAAGTCAATGCTGACTCCCATGGCCTACTTGGAACAGGTAGTGGGGTGTAAAGTCCAGTGTTTTGACTATGTCCCTTCGCAAGTTGGCACACTTTACACCTGTTCACATACCGTTGTACATCCCTGCGCATTTTGGGCCAGTAATAGAAGTGTCCAAGCTGCTCCAAAGTTTTGTCTATGCTGAAATGACCGGCTAGACCCCCGCTATGTTTCTCTTGCACAATATTTTCTCTCATCGAACAATCCGGGATACATAACTCTCCTCCTCTAAACAATAATCCTTCCTGCAAGTTGTAGTCCAACCATGGACTTGTATTCCTCAGCACGGGATTCTGACAGGCTTCAAAGGCTTCCTTGAAGTCTGTGTTGGTCTGGTACAAATCTTTTAAGTGTTCGAATCCCATCACCTGTATTGTACTTTCCTGTAAAAGCAAAGCTCTTCTGCTCAAGGCGTCTGCCACTTTATTGACTTGCCCACTGATGTGTTTTAGCACAAAGGTGAAACTCTGCAGATACTCTACCCATTTGGCATGCTTATGGTTCAATTTGTGCTATTGCATTATATATTGCAGCACTGAATTATCAGAAAATAACAAAAACTCATTGCCCAGCAGGTAGTGTCTCCAATGCTTTAAAGCTTGGACCACGGCATAAAATTCCTTGTCATATGAGGAATATTTTTGCCTGCTCTCATTTAATTTCTCACTAAAGAATGCAACCGGTTTATCTTCTTGACTGAGCACAGCGCGAATGGCTGTCCCACTTGCATCGCATCGAACCTGGAAAAGCTTGTTAAAATCTGGTAACCTTAAAATCGACCTCTCTATAATCTTCCGCTTCAAAAGCTGAAAACTGTTCTCTGCTGCTCTGGTCCAACAAAAAGGCTGACTGGCCTTTTTGATGATGTCTAGCATTGGCACACAGATTTCACTAAATTTCGTATAAACTTGCGGTAAAAACTTGCCAACCCGTGAAAGCTACGTACCTCAAACAAGCTCTTCGGTGACGGCCAATTGACGATCGCTGCGATCTTTTCTGGATCCATCTTCAATTCATTTTCTGCGATTACAAACCCCAAATAAACTAGTTATTTCTGCAGGAAAATACATTTCTTCAGGTTTATCAATAGTTTGTTCTGTTGTAACTTCTCTAGCACTCTTCGAACATGTTGAAGGTGCTCTTCTTTCGTTCTGCTGAAAATCAAAATATCATCAAGATATACTATCACAAACTTACCGATAAATTCTTTTAACATCTCATTCATCAACCTCATAAAAGTACTAGGAGCGTTACTCAAACAGAACAGCATGACTAGCCACTCGTACAACCCTTCATTAGTCTTGAAGGTTGTCTTCCACTCGTCCCCTTCTCTAATCCTGATCTGATGATAGCCACTCTTCAGATCGATCTTCGTGAAATAAGCTGCCCCACTGAGACAATCCATCATATCGTCCATTCTGGGTAAGGGAAACCTGTATCGAATAGTGACTTTATTGATAGCTCGTGAATCCGTACACATCCGCCATTCTCCACCCTTCTTAGGTGCGAGTACTGTTTGTATCGCACAAGGGCTCAAGCTTTCTTTGATCAACCCCTTGTGCAGTAGCTCTTGCACCTGTTTGCGAATCTCGTTGTTATCCTTCAGGCTCATTCGATACGCTGCTTTGTTTGGTAGGCTGGCTCCGGGTATGTAATCGATATGATGGTTGATGCTCCTCTTGGGAGGTAACTTGTCTGATAAGTCGTCAACTACAATGTCCTTAAATTCTTCTAACAT
>Ga0068628_1001008_pt1 | contig 11194 bp, 8 predicted proteins | sample InSIn2gowninarea_FD_77431 | JGI IMG/M metagenome (GOLD analysis project Ga0068628, IMG submission 77431) | Clean room microbial communities from NASA Spacecraft Assembly Facility at Jet Propulsion Laboratory, Pasadena, California, USA -... ... | reverse complement strand
TTATCTGCTGAACAGTGTCCCAAGACACAAGAAGAGGAAGAGGACATGTCCCGTGTTCCATATGCAAGTGCAGTCGGTAGCCTGATGTATGCAATGGTCTGTACTAGACCAGACATTGCACATTCAGTGGAAGTATTGAGTAGGTTTATGTCAAAACCAGGGAAGGAGCACTAGATAGTAGTGAAGTGAGCTTTCAGGTATTTGCGTGGCACTAGTGATTATGGTTTGTGCTACCAAGGAAGACCAATATTGGACAGAGTGTTGGATATTCATTGCTTTGTTGATTCAGATTGGGCTAGAGATCTGGATCAGAGAAGATCTACAAGTGGGTATGTGTTTAACCTATTTGGAGGCGTAATCAGTTGGATGAGTAAGAACCAATCTGTAGTGGCACTATCAACTATAGAGGCAGAATACATGGCAGCCACTCATGCAAGCAAGGAAGCAGTTTGGTTGCAGAGATTGTGTTCAAATATGGGGTTAGTACAGGGAGCTATAAGGATAAACTGTGATAGCCAAAGTGCAATTTTTCTGGCAAAGAACCCTACATATCATTCAAAGACCAAGCACATTGATGTTTAGTATAACTTTGTGAGGGATATGATAGAAGACAAAAAGGTGTTGTTGGTAAAGGTGGACACTTTGAAGAACACTGCAAATGCATTGACAAAATCTGCGAACTCTTAGAAGTTCTCTTGGTGTGGAGAGACAATGGGTGTTTCAGGGCTGGAAAAATGACTAAGCTCTCTTGTGGCCCCCTATGGAAAGAAAACAAGTGGGAGAATGTTGGGTTGTGTTATATTCATTCCACGACTAGCCCATGTAGTTAACCGGAGGATTAGAGGGGGGGCGGAGCCCCACTTCGTTGCGCCGATTTTGTAGCGTGGGGAGGGGGGGGGAGGGGGGGTCACAGGGGGTGTGAGGTGTACCTGTAACCCCACTTTATGGGGTCCGAGGCAACACCCCGGAAAATTTTGGTTTTGGACCCTATGTTAGGTTGGGCAAACCCACCTATGGTTTTGTGCATGATTTTCACACATGTTTTTTGGACGCAATGGTTTTCGGTCCATGGTATTGGATGCTTCGGCATGTATAAATATGTATTATAAAATTGAAATGAACATAATGAAAAATCAAGCTGGTAGTCTCAGTTTTGGGATCCAGGGGAAAATCTCTGTGTATATGTGTTTTATGTGTTATGCTCTCGCATTGTTTATTTTCTGTGTTTTAGAATTTGTATGCAGGTAATTTCTGTACAAGGTTAAAACCTACACACAAATTTTATAAAATAATTTGTGGTAGTGGTCTGTCCAAAATTCTTAACAGTAAATATGTACAGGGGGAGCCTTGGAGTCCATTTCCAGTGCATTCTTGAGAATTCGTTTACGAAACATAAAGTGTCTATCAAATAGGCCAACATATAGAATGAGGCACTTTGATTGGTCTATATTTCCTTTACTTTTAAAAGGGCTTTCAATAAATAGTTCGACAAAATGCTTGACAAGTTAAATATACGACCTCGACAAAATGCTTGACAAGTTAAATATACGACCTGTGGAAATTATGTCCATTGCTAAGGGAAACCACTTAATTTTGGAATGTGAAGAATTGAACTCACCATAAAGTCTATTGATCATGACTATGAGGTGACGAAGCAGTGCCCACAAAGGCTATGTAGGTTATTGTTCGTTGGCATGTTCTTTGAACAAATCAGTATCCCACTTAGAATCTTAATAAATTTGGGGTGGATTGTGAAGAAATATTTAAAAATTGTGTGTTTAGTGTTATTTCAGTTGGCTTGAGATGGTACATTTCATTGAAAACATTAGCCTTTAGATAGGCTACGAATTTTTCTTTACTATTGATAATGGCCTCCAGCTTCATGTTGACCTGAGCCATGACCCACCTAGCCATGTCATTATATGGCATCACAAGCAGCTTGGTGGTGATCTGATGTATCTCAAGATTTCTGATACTGCCAAATGTAGCATAGTCCTAATCATATGTATTGAATTGGGAATGGGCATAGATGTGATAGATTTCACCCCAACTGGGATGTATGTCACTTCCATCAAAATCTCTAGTATCCCCAGGGAAAACTTCATTTACATGAATATCTGACACTCTAGGCTCTGATATTAAGCTTCTACCCCTTGCCCTTGTGTATTTTAGACATCCTGATGATTTAGCATCTTAAGGGCATGCATTCAATAACCACCATAAGCTTCACAATATATAGTTCATAAAAATAAAAATAAAAAAATAAAAAAATAAAAAAAATCCAACATAATTACTTAGATGGAGCGGAATAGAATTGGGTATTGATGAGCCTTTGAGCAGTGGAAGCAAGCCTTTGCGTTGGGAGAGAATGTAGAGCTAAGGAAAGACGCAATTATGCAACACTACAAGAGTGATGGGCACGGATTGAATGAATACTTTAAAGAAATGCTCAATCATGTAACAACTAAATAGAAACATTAACGTTGTCCTGAGAGGTATTAATGCAAATGAGAAGGCATTGGGACAATTGACGTAAATTTCTAATGCACTACGGGTTAGCCATTAATTCCACCCAAGCAATTCGTCACATGACAGCACAACTTAATGTCAGGTGTGTGCTGGGATCAACATCAATGTTGTATGGTCGCTCCTATAATCATTATATGTAACAATGATATATTGGAATCGAGGAAATTGGAGGATATCACAATGAAAGATAGTATACTCCCTCTGCGGAAAAGTTTAAAAGAAAATATTTGAGGGGCATAATCCCTTTTTTTTGGGTGGTTCACGGACATTGGGTGATTGCTACATCTACGAGAAAATCCAGGTAGACCAACCTTAAGGGATCTACCTGTCAGCGAAATAAGCAAGGCCTAACCCCAACGGCATCAAGTAGATTTGACGCCATGACCTCCCAACAGGCGAGGTACTTACCAACATGAACTCGAACAAGTAAGCTAACCCCTGGGGCTGGGGCATAATCCATTTATACATAAGGACGGGAATTATTTCCAAGCTCAAATGTTGTAACATATTACTCTAAGTCCAAATCCTTCCCCAATAGAATCGGCTCCAGGAAATCGAAAGGAATCAAAATGTTAAAAAAAAAAAATCACAACACTTACTTCTAACTTTCTATCTCCAATACGAGGGTATCTGTTGAGGTGGAAAGATTTCACTGATATGGCATCGAAATCAAAGGATCAGGAAACTATCATAACAATTATTTCCATGGTATTTTTTATTTTTTACTAGATATCTAATATATAAATTATTGTGAGAAAAGTGGGAAAAAACAATCAACGCATCATCGATTTCGGGAAAACAAAGAGGATGAGTTTTTCAAAGAATGTAAAAGCTGTTGATTTCAATCTACGATAAAAAATGGTATAAGCAAGGGGAAAACATCTCTTATAGGATAGTTTTGAGGATTTAGGGGAAAAAAATAGGGTACGCTTCATGGAGGTTCCCTTGTTGAAGGTCTTAGATCGATAATAAGTTAGCTATGCAGGGGCCCCACACAAATTTTAATTTGGGTGATGAGGTTGTTGGACACAATAGGAAGCTACATGAATTCGCAAAAGGTATTACAAGAGGCCAAAAGAATGGCCATTTAACTTAAAGAAAGAACCCTAGAGGTCAAAAACCTAACCCTAGAAGATGAAGCACCAATAGGTTTGTGAGCCCCAAGGTGGTTAGTTAGTACATCAACTTCTCGAGAGTGAAAATTTTACATACAATGTGTATTTGGGGCACAAAATACCCTATTGGAAAGAACTATCTGAGCATTAAAAAATTTGGTTGGGGCAAGGAATGTTAAGGGTTAACAACCCCTAACCCCATGAATGGCCAAAAAACATCATTTAGGGTCTCATAACGACCCCAAAATTTTGGGACCCAAAAAACGATTAAAAAAAATGCCAAGAAGATATAAAACTATTAGGTCAGTGGAAGAGGTAGGTGGCCAGCGACATCCACCTAAATCATTCCTTCCCCTAGGGTTGCAATAGTCTCCATTGCATAAAGTCTCGCCATCAAATGGGGAAAATTTTGTGGAATTTGGCTCCTCATGAGACCCTTAACTTGGCAAAGAATATGCCCTAATTTGACAACCCAATAGAGTTGTATGTTCTACTAACATGTATCCTTTGTCTTGGTGTCCATGATTGGATCCATTGTATCCTATTCAATGCAATCATGATTGAGTTTTATGGGGCCAAGTTCATAGATTCCTTTGAGGTGTCTAATAAAGATGAAAAATGTGATCAAAGCAGCTCCACATTAAATAATGGGTGCAAGCCAAGCAAAGGGGGAATGGGGCATCACATTTTTCTCAAACCTGGTCTCTTAAATCCTAATTAAGGATATGGGATATCAATTTTTTTATATTTATTTTCTTCTTTTCTAACACAACAATTAGTTATGATTTCAAGAGCATTCAAAGAGACACAACATCCTCAAGACATATGTATGAAATATAGCGAACCAAAATCTAAAACTCATGCCATAGGTAGCTTGAGATATATTTTGTTTCTACCAAGTTTCAAGGTTTGAAACCTCAAGGAAATAAAGTTATAGCAAAAATACCATGTTAGCCTGTTTGAAGCATGATTTAGGAGCATTCAAGATACCCGACTTCCTCAAATCATATCTCAGAAATTATAGTGAACCAATATATGAAAATTGAACCAGATGTTCAATGACATTTCCCCTCATTATTGTCCAAATTTCAACCTCTGAAACCTCTCAAAAGAAAAGTTAGAGTGAAAATTTCAAGATGCATGTTTGAAGAAACATTTAGGAAAACTGACTTCCTCAAATCATATATCTCAAAATATAATGAACCAAGATATGAAAATTGAACCAAATGTTCAATGAGATTTACCCTCACTATGATCCATTTCAGCGTTTAAAACCTCCTGTTAAAGAAAATTATAGTGAAAATGACAAGATGTCTTATTTACCCCATAAATCACATTTTGGCTTCCACCTTTAAACTCGCTCAAAACTCTTAGATTATTTTTCGCACCTCGGATCTCTTTAAATCGGAGGAAAATATTGGGACTTATAGTTTATAGATAAAATTAAAAAAAAAAACAAAAACAAAAACAAAACAAAACAAAAAAAGTAGCATGCAATAAATAGGGAAGACATGCATGTACACAACCAACTCATGAATTTGAAAATTTATTAATACAATCTCTACCAATAAGAAAATCCAAATATTCAATTACTTTACTTAGAGGTTAGAAAACAAAAAGAAAGTTTACCAACAGTACAAATCGTATCCTCCACAAGTTTATTTTTCATAAACATATCTAATTTTAAAATAAATAAATAGATAACTTGTTGAAAATAAACAATTTAATTATTACAATTATATATATATATAGTTGCAATTATCAATTTCATTTACCAAGAACATAAGTACTTATGTGATTCGGAAAAATAGAATCGAGAACTCAAGAAGGGTGAGCCACTCTCCACCCAACCATAGGCAAGATTGTGTTGTAATCTTTCTCGCAGACAACCACCCCCAAGAATATTCTTAATGCCTTGAGAGAAAACTAAACTCGGGGATTTAGCACATAGTTTTCATACCATATTTAACACAAAAGTGAAGGCAACAATCCTCCACACACAGAAAAAACTCAGTGTTCATCATTTCTATTTTTGAACAAGCTTATAAACATTCACAAAAGTTCCATGCGAGTTTACACAACACAAGGGAGTCCTTCTTTGATCTTTGCAGTCCCTTGGCGCTCCCCTCTTCAATGCTCTATGTGCCACACACAAAAAAGACCATTCCTATTTCGCAGTCATGTAGTCCAAAAAAAATTGCAACACATTCACTTCATGTCACATAATTTTCCACTCACAAATCTTAACTATTCGCAAGGTTTGAACCTCCCTAGGTTCTTCCACCAACTCTCTTGCCAAATCAATTTTTTTAGTGAGAGGGAAAAGAATGTATAAGAGATAAAATAGAATATGTTGAAAAGCTAAAGGAAGAAGAACCTCTTGATTGATCCTCCATCTTGTTTTTATAATCACACTTGACCCTTCTACCTCCTAACCTCTTATTAGAAGCTTCTTGGGAAGACAAACCATCTCATCAAAAGAGAAAATTAAATCAAGATAGTTTTTCCTCTCAAGGCATCATAATTTTTTAGCTACCCCACTTCCTTCAACTTTAGAATTTATTATTATTATTATTATTATTAAAAGTAAGCATTACATCACATCATAGAACTCATAACATCAATGTCAATACCTCAACATTATAAGTTCTCAATTGCAACACAAATTTAAGAAAATAAAGGGGTGGCATGCCTTAAGCTTATGTGGAATCTGAGGCTAGTCATGTCATTTCTTGTACTTGGCACCAACTTTTTGTAGGATATCATGAACTTGTTGTTGGAGGTGTTTGATATGTTCCATAAATTTGGTTGTTTTATATTCCTTGGCTTGACCATGGGAGGACCTTGCTAGTGAAGATGTAATAGTAGGCGCTACATCAATTGAGGTCAATGTTTGGAACCCCAAGCACACTTGGAAAAAAAATTTGTCCAATAGAGTTGTGGATGGCTCTATTATAGTTATGTTGAACATATAGAAGGCTTTAATCCCATATACGTGGATGTTTGGACTAGTATATAAACAGGATATGCAAAATCATCTTGTTGACCACTACTATTTTTCCAACTATTTAGGGATGAAAGGTAGTTGATTTGATCTACTTGGTATCCATTAGAGGCCAAAAGCTAGACCAAAAGATTCTAAGAAACCTTGTATCCCGATCTGAAATAGGTCCAACGTAGGCCAAAATGAATCCAAACATTAACAAAGAAGATTGTAGTGGTTTCAGCTATAAAACTCTTCTTGCACGATGCCACAATGGCCTTCTTAGAGAACCAATCGACAACCCAAGCAGTGGATTTAGTTGTGATACTCTTCTTGCTTGATGCCAAAATGGACATATTAGAGAACCAATCAACAACCACAAACATACAATCACTATCATGCCTGTGGAGGGTAAACCTGGCCTGTAATCCATGGAAATTGACTCCTAGTGTTTATTTAGGGCAAGTAAAGTGCACAATTGTTGCTTCTTGATGATTCGTTTAGCAATGGAATAGGAAGTGAATAATATAATATATCGGTGGATTTCCTATAGAAACTTCGGCTAGTATAGATACTTTTGAAGTACTATTATAGACTTCTCCACACCAAAGTGCCATACCACCTAACTATAATGTGCTTCCCAGATTATCTTGGCACACTTTCTTGAAATAACACAAATGTGGACTAGATAGCACAAGAGTGCATTCTGGAGGTGGAAGTTTGGAACTTGTTTACCTGTGATTAGCATCTGGTATGTAGTAGAAAAGTCAGAGTCATTATTGTATAATTGTGGACACCCAAAATTCTCATACCCACAAGACTTAAGAATTGTGGTTAGTGTCAAAACCAGGGGTTGACTAAGGTAGCCTACAAAGTGGTTGGTGCTACCCTTCATGTACTTGGTGTTTAAGTGGAATTGTTGCACATATGTGGACCATTTTTTATGGAAAACATTCTATAACTTTCCTTTTGTCTACATGAAATGCAGATGCCTATGATTAGTGTGGATGATCATTTCCTTTTGCATAATATAATGCTTCCACTGTCGACATGCATGCACAATGGAGTATATCTCCTTGTAGTGGGTTGGGTATCTCCAAAAAATATCAAAGAGCGCTTCATTATGATAGGCCAAGAGTACATCTCCTTGTTGAGTGAGGATTGTACCAATAGCATAGTCAGACGTACCTATCTCAATCTCAAATGTTGTTGTGGGTTTAGCAGGGTGAGGATTGTTGCAGAGCAAAGGTGGTGTTTTAGATCCTTGAATGTTTTATGTTTTGATTCAGAACAAGAACACTTTTCTTTTACTCTGCCCTTAATCATTTGACTTAAGGGCCAAGCGATATGAGAGAACCAAATACAAACCTCCGGTAGAAGTTAACAAGGCATAAGAAGTTGTGGAGCTCTGTTAGGGTCATCAAGATTGGCTAATCCATGATGAACTAGATCTTGGCTAGGTCCACATGCACGCCATGTTCATCCATGATGTACACCAAATATTGAATTCATTGAATGCCAAATGAGCATTTCTCCAAATTGGTATACAATTTGTGTTGTTTCAAGGTGTTCAAGACTTGTTGAATGTTGTAAATGTTCTTCCCAGATTCTGCTAAAGATGAGGATTCCATCCAAATATACAACCACAAAAGAGCTTGTGAATAGTAATAGTATATCATCCATCATCCTCATGAACATTGTTGGAGCATTAGTCAAGCCAAATGGCATGATCAAGCACTCAAAAATGCCTTCTTAGATTTCAAGGTTATTTTCCATGCATTGGTTTGCTCAACTGGAACCTAGTGGTAGTCTGAATTTAGATCAATGTTACTAAAGAACTTGGTACCCTTAAGTTGACCAAGAAGATCATCAATTTGATGGACCAAGTACCTATCCTTGACAATGATTTTTTTCAAAGCCCTATAATCAATACAAAGTCTCCATGTCCCACCCTTCTTTTTCACGCACACAATTAGGCTCCTGCAATGTGAAGAGCCCAGTTAAATGTGGCCCTTTTGGATAAGCTCGTGAATATGATGTAAAAGAGCATCGAGTATCAAGTCATTTGAATTTCATTCTAAAAATGTAGAGGCACCTCCATACGTGATGCAAACATATCCCTATATGCTTCTACAATATTATCCACCTGGTTCTATTTTGTAGAGATCCTTTGTGTTGATGTTGTGGTCATTGCAGTGACCTTCCTTTTACCTTCTAATCGAACCATGAGGAGGTAAAAATTTTAAATCTGAGAGATTACCTTTCAACATTATTTTGTTGACATCAATAAATTTGTGGTAGTTGAAACTACATTTGGCACCCTATAGAGTTAACCCCCTAGAATAACAACGACACTACATGAATGGGATTCGTAAACAACGTGACATTTCCACATATAAGGTTGTCCTAAAAGCACATCAAAAAATTTGAGTGGAGAAACATTACACAATACCTCATATTTGAAGACTTGATGTTATAGGACAGGAAACATTATTGGCTAACATGGATGTCTCGTACATGGCTCAACCAACCAATAGTGCACAGTTGGGGGTGTGGATTGTTAATGGCTTCAATCCCTTGATAACCTCAACTGAGATCAGGTTCTTCTCACTCTTGTTTTAAACAAATGAAATGTAGTGGAATCCCTTCACCCACATATGTGAGTGGAAGAGGTGGACCCCCTCCTCAAGCTCCTCTAACTTTTTTGGTTGGATTTGTGTGGTCACAATGGTAGCGTTGGGTTCTGCATCGATGATCCATTTTCCTTTATCATGTTCTAAATAATAATATGAGGCAAAGTATTCTTCTTTTTCTTTAAGCTCAACCAACAATGATGAATTTGAAGGGCATTAAGTAGTGGTGTGCCAAGGGATCTTGTGGAAATCACACCACTTTCCAGTGTCCTTCATCGACTTCCCATTACCCTTCTTTGCCTACAAATTCCATTAGTTGTCATGAGTTTGGCTCCCCTTGCTTTGTCCCTTGTTTTGCAAGTTAGGGTCATCTTTTCCAAGCTTTTGTTGTGGAAAATTCACAGACCCAAACTTTTGCTTATTCCTTTGCTTCAATTTTTGCTCAATTTTATACAGCATATTTATAAGTACCTCCTAGTGAGTAGATGTCCATGAAATCCATCCTTGTTTGGATGAACCTATGTAGGCCACTACGGTACTTCAAAACTAGGTGTCACACGGAGTCTCTGATATCCAGCTTTGACTGCAAGATATGGAAAATATCGATGTAATCCTGTAGTCTGGCCTCCCTTCTATTGCAGAGTTGTCCATCTCATAAATTGGTCATCATAGTTTCCTACAAGGTAGAATTCCTCTTGAGGGCATCAAAAAAAGAAGCCTAAGTGGGTCTTGTATTGAATATAGTAGACTTGTCTTCATTGTGTCTCTCCTAGTAACCTTCCCACCAATGTTTGACATGGGGTAGCACTTTCAGGAATGTAAAGATTTGGACGTAGTAATATCCCTCTAACAGATTTAAGCATTTCTCCAAAGCATTTTGTTTGACCTCTGAAGAAGGGGATATTAAAGTTAACATGTACCTTGAAGGGTGTCACACATCCAAAAGTGTCGCTTGTTGAAGGTGCCTCAACCATTGACAGTCATCGAAGGATCTAGGAAAAATTGTTCATCATTGCATTCCTTTGTTGCACAAATGCTTCCTTCAGTAACAACTTGGTAGGATCTCCTACTCCACCATCTCTCTTTTTTTCCACCATGGGAGGTTGCTTAGGTTAGCAGGAACAATCATTCCAAAGTGAAACTAGCTCAAGACCCAAATCTCTGTACCCTAACCTCGTCGAGGACATGCACTAAGAAACAACAAGAAACAAATTACTTTGATGCCACTAATCTAGGTTGTACAATGAAAGAAATATAAGACAATAAAGGACATGGAACACACACAAAGAAATATAGCAGAGAGCATGGTAATATATTAAATACCTGACTTCTATTAATACATAAAATAATGTAATAATATATAACACAAACTGGCTAGAGTTATCTTTGAAGGGAGAAAGATGATGGTGACTCGCATTCGCAAATGCTATTACAAGAATCTGAAGGAATGGTATTTTAACATAATGAAGGACCCCTAGAGGTCCAAAACCCTAACCTTAGAAGATGTAGTGCCAAAAGGGTTGTAAGCCCTAAGGTGGTTGGTACTTCAATTTCTCAAGGGAACAACTTTTGCATACATCTGTTTGGAGCGCATAGTATCCCGTTGGAAAGAATTATCCCATGATTACAAATTTTCGTTGGGGCTAGAGCATGTCATTGAAACCCATGTCCCCCCAAATGTCCAAAAAACATTGTTTAAGGCCTCAAAATAGCCTTGACTCTCAAAACACAATAAAAAAAATTGCCAATAAGATACAAAACTATTAAGTCAATGGAAGAGGTGAGTAATCAACATCATGGGTGCAAGAATCGTAAGAGTATCAAAGTGGACCATATTTGATGTTAAAAACATCAAAGTACTCCACACAAACATCTTCTTCAAATGTCTTCCTAGCTTATGATTTGTACACAAGTTACTATGCTTAGGTATGGGA